>Ga0099364_10000388_pt1 | contig 73207 bp, 69 predicted proteins | sample TergutTh196P3_FD_73070 | JGI IMG/M metagenome (GOLD analysis project Ga0099364, IMG submission 73070) | Microcerotermes parvus P3 segment gut microbial communities from Pointe-Noire, Republic of the Congo - Th196 P3 | ecosystem: Host-associated > Arthropoda: Insects > Digestive system > Gut ...
GCAGTACTGTCGCCCACCACGGTCCCATTGCCGTCCACGCGCGCCGCCGTAGTGGCAGACGTGCCCGGAGACCGCAGCCACTGGTGTAGCCACTGAGCGGCGGAACTAGTGTTGTTGTTGATACCTGTTGCCTTACGGACCGAACCACGGTTCGACCACGTGTAGTTGCCGCCCTCATCAAACGGTGTCATATACGTCATGATTTCACCGACTGACAGCGGGAAAGCGACACCTGCTGTCGTAGCGCCGCGCAAAGTAGCGCTCGGCACAGTGAGCTCATCTGCCCAGCGAGCCTCCGGCGCTGTTACGTCAGTAAAGCTGTATACTGTAGTCGATTCTGTAGGGAACGTCGGCATTACATGTGCCTGCGCACGCAAATCTGCCAGACTAGGCATTGCTGTGCTGTTGTCGAACGCTTTTCCGTTGTTGAACCAGCTATCGACCTCAGTCTTTAACGCCGAAGCATTGTATCCTACATAGTTTCCGCTCGCAACGTATGCACTGGTGAACAGCGCATCCTTGCTCACGATAAGTTCATACTGGTTGCCGCCAACCATCTGTCGTGACGCGGGGAGGGCGATGAAATCAAGTCCTGCGAAGGAAAGCGGTGCACTCTCCCACGGATAGGCGATACTCGGGTCGAAGGTCGATGCCTCCGGAGGCCAAATGCCATTGATGATAGCCTTACCGTTGAGACCGGCGGCTTCCATCGTGAGACCGTTGACGGTCTGGCCAACGCCATCGCGCATAACGCGAACATCATCTTGTGTTACGACTTCCATGGTGATATCGATCGCGTAGTAGAACGCGCGATTTGCGAGATCGTCGTCTCCATAGGAAACGCCATTCAGGAGGAGACTTGTGCTCTGGTCCCCGTTAATTGCAGAACTATAGTAGAAGTAGCCGTCCTCAGCATAGACCCACATGTTAGGCTCACCAGCCCACACAGCAACGCCCATGACTGTTGCCATACCTGCATCGTAAGCTCTCACATTAGCAGTAAGGCCCGAGGTTGTACCGGTGCCGGTAAAGCCCCAATCCCACCAATCACGGAACATACGTGATGGCGTATGTCCGACTTCAGTCGGCAATACTACCCCAAAGGGTCTCCACCAGCTGTCTTCGACAGCAAACCACATATCGCCAACATCGCTGGGAATGTTAGGATCGGGCGTACGCGTCCCGATGAGATCGCCCCAGTTGCTCTCTTGGAGCGTGTCGAGCATCTTTTGCTCGTTGGCATCGATGAGCGGTGCGAATGGCGCTCCGTTGGTCAGCAAGTTACGACCAGCATCCCAATCCTCAGAGTCAATCCACTGCATGAACTCGCGTGCCTGGATACGTGCGATAAAGGGCACGTTACCTGTGTTTTCGACCCATACTTCCTTCTGCCAGTTCTCCTCGTCTGTGCGGCTAAACACATCGTGGAGCAGGGCATCCGGCGTCGCGTCGTTTGCAAACTGGTTGATGGCGCTCTGTATCGCGCCCCACGCAAACGCGCCCAGAAGCAGCAACAGGATTGCGATGATGATCGCAATCGTTGCGTTCTGACGCCGACGGCTTCGTGGGCCATCGTTGATATCGGAACTACCGAGCTGTTCGCTGGTTTGTCCGACCGTCGTCTCAGACATATCTGTGTCCTTTCCCTCACCATGGGCAACATAACATCTCCGACTTTTCCTAGCCCAAAAAGCCGACGCTGTAAACGCCCTTTTCTACAATAAGGCAAAACTATGAATCCATTATCGCACGGGACGAATAGTGAAGTCAAATTTTTCGCGCCTTTTATGCTGCGCGCGCGTGCTGAGATATGTGATGATTATGTGAATGTTTATGTTATACCACACCTCAGCGTGCCGTGTCGCTACTCAGCGGTATTGGCCGTGAACTAATATGTAGGGCATGTGAACTCATGCGGTAGTTGTCTGTAGCGAAAGCTGGGCGGTGCGGGTAGCGACCACCCGAGCCTGTGCATTTCCTCTTTCTTAACACGCGCTGTCTCTTTTCTTACCTATTTTGCGGATTTTTCCAACAAAAATATCGCGTCAAACTAGTGCTTTAGAACCTGCCCTCTGCTATAGTGTCTCTTGGAGTTGGTGCTTAGGCGACGTTTGCCCCACTTATCCTTCATGGGAAAGGGGGTGATACCTATGACCCTCTATGAGACTGTTTCTCTGGCATTGATGCTGGGAGCGCTCGTAGCTGCGGTCGTTGCGCTTTGTCAGCGTAAATAGGTAGCCGCCGGGATTCCGACGGCTATCACACATTCGTGGGGTAGTCGCCAATCCACAGGCGCCAACTCCACCTACAGTTTAGCAAACTGCCACCTGTACCGCAAGACATCTCAGAGCGCCGTGTCGCTTATGAACTAATATATAGGGCGTGTGGTAGTTGTAGGCTGTAGCGAAAGCTGGGCGACTCCATACGCGATGTCGCCCGAGCCTCCGCGTTCCCTTTTTCGCCGGCGCTTCGATACGGCACTACGCGAAAGGAGATGAGTTCCCTTACCTGCTCTCTGTATGCCGCTTAGCATACACTCCCTGGCAAATCCACTTCACACGGAAGGGTCTTGCGGGTAAGTCTGGACGCACGCCACGCACATTGGTGGCAGCATTGTCGCCCAACACGGTCCCATTGTTGTTCACGCGAGCCGCCGTAGTGGCAGAGTCGCCCGGAGACCGCAGCCACTGGTTTTGCCAGATAGCGGCGGAAGGCCACATGCCTGGTGCATCGTAACTCATTCCTACGGCCGCACGCGTACTCTGCAGCCGCACCGCTAGTGTAACAGAAGTGAGGTAATGCCGGTGTTGTACCCCTTATGTGCTATGATGACCGGCACGGGTTGCCGTTAGGCGGTCAATCTCGCCCCGGTTAGGTGGTGAGATACCATGGAACTTCTAACATTGATAGCCAATGTGCTAACGATTGTGGGAGCTGCCATGCCGGTGTTGAGGTCTCTGTACCAAAAACACCGCGACCGCCAGTAGTTAGCTGACGGTCGCAACCAATTCATTGGGGCAGACCGCCGCTGCCACGGCAACCCTACCTTATCTACAGTCTAACAAGTATACCAACGCCTTGCAAGGAGCAACGGGGCAAAAATTTTGGACTGATCGTGGAGCTGCTCCGCACCGTGAGCCAAGCCATCGTGCTTATCTTGCTCATTCTTGAGTTGGTAAGAACCGCGAACCGCCGCTAATCGCGGCGGCTCGCTCCGCGTTATTGGGGCAGACCGTCTGCGACCAAAGCATTGGGCTGCCTTCATCCTTATTCTAGCAAACTGCCACCGGTGCCGCAAGACATCTCAGAGCGCCTGTGATTCGCGGACTAATATATTATGAGATAGTGATGTCGGCGGCACGCATCTCTTCGATTGCGCGCTCATCGTCGCCGGGGGTGACGTTGACGGCACGCGTAGCATCGGCGATGACGGTCACTTCAAAGCCCTCAGCACGCGCATCGAGCGCGGTAAACTTCACGCAGTAGTCGAGCGCGAGACCGACGACATACACGTGCTCGACGCCCTGTTCGCGCAGATGGCGCGCAAGGCCGGTCTCGGTCACGTGGTCGTTGTCAAAAAATGCGCTGTAGCTATCGACATCGAGCGCGGTCCCTTTGCAGACAAAGTGGTCGATGGCCTCGTTGTTCAGATCCTCGTGTAATTCTGCGCCAAACGTATCCTGCACACAGTGTTCGGGCCACGGGCCGGGCGGATCGCTCGTGATAAACGAGCAGTGGCCGGGCGGGTGGAAGTCGAGTGTTGCAATAACGAGGTCGAAGCGTTCCATCAGCTCATTTATGGGCGCGATAATCTCGTCGGCACCCGGCACCGCCAATGCGCCACCGGGGCAAAAATCGTTCTGTACATCCACGACAAGCAGAGCGGTCTTACTCATGGTGTGCCTCCTCGGAACAATAATCGTCTCATCAGCATAGCATAGCCTTCTGCATCTGCTCATACAAATTATTTTGGACAGTATTGTCAAACGTATTGCATTGCGCAGCTTTATGGTGCATGATGGCCTATGGCAGCCTGATGTTGCAGGCGGTTAATCTTGCCCCGGAAAGGGGTGATAAGGATGGACGTTCACTTGATCGTGGAAATACTCCGCGCTGTGAGCCAAGCCATCGCCCTTGCGCTCCTCATTTATGAGATAGCACAAAAGATGAACCGCCGCTAATCGCGGCGGTTCGTCACACTCAGTAAGTGGGGCAACCGCCTGCGGTCAAAGCATTGGGCTGCCTTCATCCTTATTCTAGCAAACTGCCACCGGTGCCGCAAGACATCTTAGTGCGCTGTGTTGGGCGTGAACTAATATATAGGGCATGTGGTACAGATTATCCTGTGGGAAACTCGTATGACACGCCTAAACGACAAGTGATTCACCAGTTGCCAGTATCTTGGACGCAAAACCACTCGCATCATCTTGCACATCAAGGATGACGGGCTCAATTTCAAGACTTACCTCTCGGGTCAGATGCCACAAGCGCGCCGAATCCCTCCATGCATCGCCCGTATACCCATCAAATATAATCGCAACATCGATGTCACTATCCGCACATGCTGCACTTTGCACATGCGAGCCATAGAGCACTATAGCTTTGGGTTGATACTCGCGCGCAACAATCTGCGCATATTTCTGTGCTAATTCTCGAGCTTGGTTCGCAGCCATAAGACCAAATTCTCCGTATCAGCAATTAATTTTACACAGATATCGGCCGTCAAAGATGCCGCAATGCGCTTTTTATCAGAGGGGTACCGCGCTTCAATACTGAGTGGATTAAGCTGCTCCAACAAAGCCAACTGCGACTCAGACATAATATCTATCATGTCCGCGAGCTCAGCTAAGCGCAATAGATTATGAATTGGTGGCGCGGTTTGCGATTGCGCAGATACCATCGCTTTGAGCGCTTTCTCAGCCGCCAAATGACAAAAGAACCCACAGTATAAGTACATCTTTTTCTCAAGCATCGCGCGAGAGGCATCAAGATCCTCACCAGCACCGTCCAGCCAATATGTAACGTGTGGGTCCATGTAACAATTATAGCAAAGACTCAGGCGGTGCTGGTGTGCAACCACCCGAGCCTCCGCGTTCCCTTTTTCGCCGGCGCTTCGATACGGCACTACGCGAAAGGAGATGAGTTCCCTTACCTGCCTGCTACGCGCCGCTTGACACGTACCCCCTAGCATAGTCCACTTCACATGGAAGGGTTATGCGGGTAAGTCTGACGCACGCCGAACGCATTGGTGGCAGCATTGTTGCCCACCACGGTCCCATTGCCGTCCACGCGAGCCGCCCGAGCAGCAGTGTCGCCCGGAGACCGCAGCCACTGATTCGTCCAGTTAGCGGCGGACAGCCACTTCCTCTCGCGCGTCACAACTCATTCCTACAGCTGCACATGTGCTCCGCAACCGCACCGCTAGTGTAACATGGCAATCACAAATTATGAATTGGCAAGCTGAGTTGCCGCGTGTGTGCGTATCTCTTCGAGCGTGGGCAGATCATCGTACACGACTCCCCTCGTCATGACCAGCACGAGACGCGCGGACTTCGTGATTCCCGGCTTAGAGCGTTTTGCCGGGTCATCGCTTATCTTGGCGCGTGGCTGCCAGGTGACGGCACCGCTCGCGTCGACCTCCTCGATAGCGGTCATCTTGTAGACGCCGTCGAGCGCCGCTTGATCGCCGCCGGTCACCATCGCAGTACCGATCCCCCATGCGTCGATGGCAGCACCTTGCTCTTTGAGCGCGGTCACCGCGTATTCATCGAGCGCGTTGCTCGCAACGATCTGTACGTCGGGCAGGCCAGCCGCATCGAGCATCTCGCGCGCGCGACGCGAAAGTTGTGCCAGATCGCCCGAGTCGAGACGGATGCCGCGCAGCTGCTCGCCACGTGCAGCCATCTCGTGCGCCACGGTAATCGCGTTGCCCACACCGGTCAGCGTATCGTAGGTATCGACGAGCAACACGGCGTTGTGAGGACTCGTCGCCACATAGGTGCGAAATGCGTCGAGCTCGTCGGGAAACGCCATAATCCACGAGTGCGCGTGAGTACCGGCGACGGGAATCCCGTAGCGCTTGCCGGCGCGCACATTGCTCGTCGCATCAACACCGCCGATGTAAGCCGCACGCGAGGCCATCAGCGCGCCATCGGGACCCTGTGCGCGCCGCATGCCGAACTCGAGCACGCGAGCCGGGCGAGCCGCGAGCACACATCGGGCCGCCTTCGTCGCAATGAGCGTCGAGAAGTTGATGATGTTCAGAAGCGACGTCTCAACCATCTGGCAGAGCGTCAGCGGCCCGATGACCTGCACGAGCGGCTCGCCGGCAAAGACAACCGTTCCCTCAGGCACGGCTCTGACCTCGCAGGTGAAGTACAAAGTCGCAAGATGCGCGAGGAAAGACTCGGCGAACAGTGGCGAGCCACACACGGTGGTGCAGGTGCGCAGATAGGAAAGGTCATCTTCGTCGAAACGCCAGTCGCGCAAGAACGCGAGTGCCGGTTCGAGACCTGCACAGAGAGCGAAGTCGCCCCCAAAGGGATTCGTACGAAACGTGAGCTCAAAGCACGCACGTGGCTCCGATTTAGCGAGCAAAAAACGGGCCTGTGCCATCGTCAGCTGGTAGAGATCGGTATGAGTCGCGTTGCCTATGGCGTCCGCCTCCCCGGTTGCGTCCTGTCTTGCGCCTTGCCTTGCGCCTTGCCCGGCGTCTCGGACGCATCGACCTTCTTCCCGAACACAAACCGCTCGCGTGGCTTCTCGGCAAAGAGCGCCACGAGCTCGCCGCCTTCGCCGAAGAACGCGAGCGCCGTGCGCAGATGTATAAGGCGGGCTTCACTGGCGCCTTCGAGGAGCGACACCGTGTGCTGCTCGGCACGGAGCACCTTCGCATCGCCCTCACGCGCACTCGTCTGTGTCACCTGAAGTTTGCACGTCTCGCCTTCGGCCGTCCACGTACCGGTGAACGTGTTTATCGGGCATGCGAGCTCGAAGGTGCCGTCTTTGGCAAAGGTCAGCGTCGCGTGTATATAGTCGTCGAGGCACTCGGCCAGCCCGTGCTGCGAGTAGCAGCGCGTCACCTTTTCGAGCTCCCACGGACGACGTCTCAGCGCATCGGCAAGCGGCGGGCCTTCACGATCCGGCCGCGGCCGTTTCTTCATGAAGTGCGCACCCAGAAAGTAAGCGCCAACCAAGATAAAGAGTAACGTGAGGCGCGGACCCCACCCGCTATCGAGAAACTCGTAAACCGTCATGCGAGCTTCGCGGCAAGTATCTCATTAACGACCTTCGGGTTCGCTTGACCGCCCGTCTCACGCATAACCTGGCCGACGAAGAAGCCGAGCAGCCCCGTTTTGCCGGCGCGATATTCGGCGACTTTGTCCTCATGCGCCGCTATCAGCGTATCGACGATAGCTTCGAGCTCGCCGGTGTCGCTCACCTGCTTGAGCCCCCGTGCCTCGACGATGGCGGTCGGGAGCTCGCCACTCGCTGCCATCTCGGCAAAGACCTCTTTGGCCTGCTTCGAGCTAATCGTATCTTCGTTGACGAGCACGACGAGCTCGGCGATATGAGCAGGCGTTATGCGACAAGCGGCGAGCGTCACGTCCTCCGCGTTCAGATGCGCAGCGAGGTCGTTGAGCATGAGGTTGATCACGGCCTGTGCGACACCCTTCACCTCGATACCTTCCACCTCGACACCGGCCGCCGCAACGGTCTCCTCAAAGAACGCGAGCATCTCGGTATCGACTGCGAGAACACCGGCATCGTGCATCGACAGGCCAAACGTATCCGTAATGCGCTCACGACGCGCATCGGGAAGCTCCGGCAGACGCGCGGCGATAGCGTCCACGTACGCGCTCGAAAACTCAAACGGCACCGTATCGGGCTCAGGGAAGTAGCGGTAGTCGTCTGCCGTCTCCTTGGAGCGCATCGCGCTCGTCACCTTGGCTGACGCATCCCAGTGGCGCGTCTCCTGCACGACCGTGCCGCCTTCATCGAGTACGGCGGCCTGGCGGATAATCTCGTAGGCGAGCCCGTCGTGGATACCTTTGAACGAGTTCATGTTCTTCAGCTCGGTTTTGGTGCCGAACTCACGAACGCCGCGCGGACGAATCGAGATGTTAGCGTCGACGCGCATCGAACCTTCCTCCATGTTGCAGTCACTCACGCCCAGACTCAGCCAGATGAGGCGCAGCTTGCGCGCAAACGCACGCGCTTCTTCGGGCGTGCGGATATCGGGCTCGGTCACGAGCTCCATGAGCGGTGTGCCGGCACGGTTAAAGTCGACGAGCGAGTGAGTCGCGCCTGCAATGCGCCCATCGGCGCCCCCGATATGGTTCATCTTGCCGGTATCCTCTTCGAGGTGCAGGCGCGTGATGCCAATCGTGGCACGATAACCGCCCGCGCGGTCAGCCTCGTCGAGCGGCGTACAGTTTGCGGCGGTGGCTACGTCGAGACGCTCATCGGCGTTTTCAGTCAGCTCGATATCGAGGCGCCCGTCGGCACAAAACGGTGGCTCGAACTGGGATATCTGATAGTTTGCCGGCATGTCGGGATAGAAGTAGTTCTTGCGATGAAACTGGCTCCACGGTGCAATAGTGCATGCGGTCGCCAAGCCGGCGAGTACCGTCCACGCGATGGCTTCTTCGTTAGGAACCGGCAGCGCGCCCGGATGGCCAAGACACGTCGGACACGTGCGCGTATTCGGCTCGCCCCCAAAGGCCACCGGACATCCACAGAACATCTTCGTCTGCGTCACCGTGATCTCGGTGTGAATCTCCAGACCGATGACGGCCTCGTAGCGCTCCAGCGCCTCGGTAAGTCGCGTATCTGCCATCTCGCTATCTCCTATTCGTCCAGCTCGGCGGTGTATAGTAACACCGGCAGGCCAATAAATGACTCGGTACCGCCGCGCGGGAACTGCTGGCGCACGACGCCTTCGAGCACCATCGTCGGAAGGGTAACCGTCACGGGGCGAAAGCCCTGTGTGCGCAGCTCATCGTATGCTTCAAGCTGAGTCATACCCAGCACATCAGGCACTGTTGCTCGATTATCGGAGCCGTTCGAGATGAGAAGCCCGACTGACTCCCCTGCCTTGATGAGCGCATCGCGTGCGATGGGCATCTGCGCCACAACGACGCCTTGCGGTGTCTCGCTGTCCACATAGAGATACGTGACGACTTCAAACCCTGCGTTTTCAATCTCGATAGTGGCGCTTTCAACTCGCATGCCGACAACATTTGGCACGGCAACGTCGGTCGTCGACGAACCACGCGATACGAGATACTGCACGGGACTACCGGGCATGATGAGCGTACCGGTTGAGGGCGTTTGGATGACGACTTCATCGATGCGCCCAAACGGGGCCGAGCCAAAATAGACGAGCGGCGTAAAACCGGCATCGACAAGTACGGTCTCGGCATCGTTTGCCGAAAGCCCCATCACGCGCGGCATGGGCACCGGCACCGTAGGCGAGCCCTTGACCACAAGCACCGCAACTGTCGAGCCGGCCGGAACGTACGAATCACCGAGGGGAAGCTGCCCGAGAATCTCACCATCAGGAACGATAGGGTCATACGTGACAACCTCTTCGAGGACAAGACGGTTGGCCGTGAGTATCTCGCGTGCCTCCTCAGGGGTTAGGCCGGTGAGATCGGGTACCTGCGTCTCGCGCGATTCTCGCGCAACGGTAAGCGTTACCGGTGAGCCACGCGGTACCGAACGGTCAACGCGCGGATCCTGTGCCAGCACGACACCCGGCGCAACGTTGGCATTCTCCTGTTCGAGCACGCGGCCTACCGTCAGCCCCGCCTCTTCAAGCTGCTCGGTCGCCTGTGGGGTTGTCAGACCGATGAGGTCAGGTACGGTTACAAATCCCCCGCTGAAAAAGACAAAGTACGAGAATACGGCCGCAACGACAGCCAGGCCGAGCAAGGTGAACAAGATTGGTTTGACGAAGTCCTTGGGTTCGGCGGTGATGCGGCGTGTGTCCTCAAGTGTGTCAAACTGCGCGAGATGTTCATCGATAAGCTGGTCGGTATCATCGTTTTCGGTGAGAAACCAGAAGTCGTCGTCGTTGATGACATGACCGGCCGGTACTTCGTGACGAAGCTGGGTAAGATGTCGAGCAATCGACGCCTCACGCGCCGCATTCGCCGTCAGCTCAATGGGTGTCAACTCTTCCGTTGCTCCTCGCGGGGTAACGTTGCAGGTCTGCTGAGGCAACGCAAGCTGCTCGGCAGGGTCGAGTGCGGGAGCCTCGGGATCGGGCTCAATCTCGCCTATAAATCGGCGGTTTAGCACGCAGGCGCGCCTTCGGTGACGGGATGCGCAGACGCGTGGGCGGATGCGTGCGCCGGTGTACACACAAAGCCGTAGTGGTCTTCGAGCACGGCGGCGGTACGCAACAGCGTACGTTCGTCAAAGTGGTTTGCGATAAGCTGCAAGCCCATCGGTAGGCCACCCGTCGAAAGCCCCATCGGCAAGGACAGCGCGGTGTTGCCGGCGAGGTTAACCGGCACGGTAAAGATGTCGTTGCTACACATGGCAATCACATCATCGATCTTTTCATCGAGCTTAAACGCCGGCGTGGGCGCGGTCGGCGTCAGGATAATGTCGTAGCCGGCAAAGACCTGGGCAAAGTCATCGGCAACGATGGTGCGCGCCTTCTGCGCCTGCCCATAGTAAGAGTCGTAGTGCCCGGCCGAGAGCACGTAGGTACCCAGCACAATGCGGCGAATCGTCTCGGGGCCAAAGCCTTCGCTGCGACTGCGCACGTAGAGGTCGAGCACATCTTCAGGGTTCGTCGCACGCACGCCGTAACGGACACCATCGAGACGCGCAAGGTTCGAGCTCGCTTCGGCCGGCGCGATGATGTAGTAGGCACTGTGGCCGTTCCAGATGTTAGGGAGCGTGACCTCGCCGACCTCGGCACCGGCCGAAGCGAGCGCCTCGGCAGCAGCGAGCACCCCTGCCTTGACCTCAGGATCGAGCCCCTCTGCCGCCAGCCAGTCCACCGCCACGGCGACGCGCAGCCCTTCGGCTCCGCGGCCGAGCTCAGCGGTAAAGTCCTCAGCTTCGCGCGGTACACTCGTTGCGTCGCGCGCGTCGTGGCCGGCGATGGCGTTCAGCACCCGCGCCGTGTCTTCGACGGTACGCGCGAGAGGGCCGACTTGGTCGAGCGAGGACGCAAACGCCGCGCATCCATAGCGCGACACGCGCCCATAGGTGGGCTTGAGTGCGACGGTGCCGGTAAACGCGCCGGGCTGGCGAATCGAGCCGCCCGTGTCGCTCCCAAGCGCGGCGTCCACCATACCGGCCGCCACCGCCGCGGCCGAGCCACCGCTTGAGCCGCCGGGTACGCGCTCGGTATCCCACGGGTTGTGGGTCGGGCCGTATACGCTCGTCTCGGTCGAGGAGCCGAACGCAAACTCGTCCATGTTGCACTTGCCGACCGGCACCGCGCCGGCCTCGATAAGACGCTCAACGGCGGTTGCCGTATAGATCGACTCGTAGTTTTCGAGTATGCGTGACGCGCAGGTCGTCCGCGTGCCAACGAGATTGAGGTTATCCTTAAGGCCAACCGTCATGCCGGCGAGCGGCACATCCTCGCCACGGGCGACACGTTCGTCGACGCTATCGGCGATGTTGAGCGCGAGCTCCTCGGTGACCTGCGTAAAGGCGTTAATCTTCGGCTCGATAGCTGCAATGCGAGCAAGCGCGGCCTCGGTGTTGGTGCGTGCGGTGACATTCGTTTCAGCCATCATGCACCACCTTCCGTTCCCGACCCGATACGCGGCACGAGAAACGCATTGCCCTCGTGCGCCGGTGCGTTCTTAAACACGAGATTGGGAGGCAGCGAGTCACGGCGCTCGTCGGAGCGCGTGACGTTCACGAGCGCCGTAGCGTGCGTCATCGGTTCGACACCGTCGAGATCAAGCTCGCCGATGTGTTTGAGATGAACGAGCAACGCATTGATATCCTCGGTAAGCGCGGCGGTGGCGGCCTCATCAAGCTCGATACGAGCAAGAAACGCATAGTGAGCGACCTCTTTTTGAGTCAAAGACATACAGAGCTACTTTCGTCGAGTAACTTTACATGAGTATTATAGCACCCTAAAGCACCCGAGCGCTTCATATGGGGGTATCTACGATACGATGCCGGCGAGGTAGAGGGTGGCCGCCATCAACGTGGCGTTGTAGGCGGCGTGCACAAAGATTGCCGGCCAGAGCGTCTTGCGGGTATACGCAAGATAGCCCAGCACGAGTGCGAGCACGATGTTAGGCACGAGCGCCCACGTACTTGCATGGTAGAGCGCAAAGATTACCGAGGTCAGCACGATGGCGAGCCACGGTGGCATGAAGGTATCGAGCGCCGAGAGAAAGACGCCACGAAAGATAATCTCCTCGATAACCGGGGCCAGCACCACGACCGATATAACTGCAAGCCAGATCGTTATCCCTGACGTGCCAAACATCGTCAAAATATCGCCGGTTGCGGCCGGAACCCATCCAACGCGTTCGGTTAGATAGCCCCAGAGAGTGGCTACACCACGCGTCACGACAAGCGCAACTGCCACAGCACCAAGCGAAAGAGCCGTTTGAAGCGCGGTGTCGAGCCTGTTTTTCTCGCGGTTCTTTTTCTCGACGATAAGCCGATAAATAATGGCAAAGTGAGCACGATGGCGATAGGCAATGTAGGCCAATACGAGCAGCTCAATCACGTAGAACGCAAGAATAAGCGCAAGGCGCAGCGTCGCCAGACCGGTGCCGGGCAGAAGCTGAGCGAGGCCTGAGTTCATGACGTTACTTGAGACGAGAAACGCTATCGTCAAGAGCGCAATAATCAGCAGAATGTCAACCCAGTTCCACGTCACACCGGGACGCGGTGAGCGCGTTATAAGCGAGAGAAATCGGCTATCTTGAGGCGTAGCATTCGCACGACGACGACGTGGCGCGGATCGTGGCGCGGATGGTTTTTTGGGGGCGCGGCGCGGGGGTGCGGTAGGTGCCTTCTTCTTTGAGTGTTTACCCATGCGGCGACTCTGCATCTGCCACCGCGCTCACTGTTGTCGGCACCGCACCCGTCTCGAGCGTTGTCACGAGCTCGGCCTCGGTCAAGATTGGTATGCCCAGGCTGACCGCTTTGTCATACTTGGTGCCGGTCGCCTCCCCAGCAACGACGTACGAAGTGTTCTTCGACACGTTAGAGCTCACCATCGCGCCGAGTGCCTTGAGCGCATCGCTCGCCTGCGTGCGCGTCATCGTCGTAAGCGAACCGGTGAGCACAAAGGTAACGCCGACAAGCGTATGTCGTGAGGTATCAACCTCTGCCGCTTCAAGTACGACGCCGGCCTCGCGCAGGCGAGCAATCAAAGCACGGTTTTGCTCAAGTTCAAAAAAGGCATGGATATCACGAGCAACGACATCCCCGACGCGAGGGGTCGCCGCGAGCTCATCGGGCGTAGCGTCTGCCATCGCCTCAATCGAACCAAAGAGCGCCACCAGTGCCTCGGCCGTCGTCGTACCCACCTGCCGGATACCAAAACCAAAGAGAAGCCGTGCCAGCGGACGCGTCTTCGAGGCCTCAATCTGCGCAAGGGCCTTCGCCGCCCGCGTCTCGCCGAACATCCGCGGTGTGCCATCGGCCTTTTCGCGTCCCAGATCGAGTGCAGCGAGGTCGGCTTCGGCCAGCGCGTAGTAATCGGAGATGTCACAGACAAGCCCGGTCTCAACGAGACGTGCGATGGTTTCGCGGCCAAGCCCCTCAATGTCGGCAGCGCCACGGCTTACCCAGTGTTGCAGGCGCTCGGTACGCTGCGCAGGGCAGGCTGCATTCTCACAGCGTAAGATGGCCTCGCCTTCGGCACGCTCGACGGCTACGCCACAACTCGGACAGGTCGTCGGCATCGTGAACGCATGCTCGTCTCCGGTACGAAGTTCGGGCAAAGCGCTGAGCACTTCGGGTATGATATCGCCTGCTTTACGCACGATGATAGTGTCGCCGATTAATACACCTTTGCGCTCAATCTCGTCTTCGTTGTGCAGCGTCGCGCGCGATATCGTCGAGCCGGCTACGAGCACGGGGTCGAACTCGGCGACCGGGGTCAGCACACCTGTGCGCCCGACTTGAACGGTGATGCCGCGCAGAATCGTTGTTTTTTCCTCAGCCGGAAACTTGTAGGCAATCGCCCAGCGAGGTGCCTTCGCCGTGTAGCCGAGCTCCTCCTGAAGTGCGAAGTCGTTGACTTTGACGACAACACCGTCGATCTCATAGGGTAAATCAAAACGCTGTGCAAGCGCCTCGGTGCAAAACGCGTGGATTTCGTCGCGTGTCCGGCAAAGTTGCACATCGGGTACGGTCGCAAAACCGGCCTCGCGCAACGCCTCAACAAAATCGTGCTGGTTCATAAGAGGTGCAAGCGGGCCGGAGGGCTTTGCATAGATGAACGTCGCAAGCTTGCGCGACGCAGTAACGGCAACATCCTTCTGACGCAACGAGCCGGCCGCCGCGTTACGCGGATTAGCAAAGACCTTGCCACCCTCGCGCTCAGCCTCGGCATTAAGCTGCTCGAACTCGTCTTTGGGCAGGTAGACTTCGCCGCGCACCTCAAGATGGGGCAACGTGCTCAGCAGGCTACCGGCGACAAGCTTTGTGGGCACGTCGGCGATGGTGCGCACGTTGGCGGTGATATCCTCGCCTCTGATACCGTCACCGCGCGTGGCGGCCTGCATCAACACGCCGTGTTCATAGGTCAGCGCAATCGAAGAACCGTCGATCTTGCGCTCGCACAAGCAGGGTGGCAACGTTCCCAGTGCGCTCTCAACACGATCGAGCCACGTGTTGAGCTCATCGATGTCCATCGCATTATCGAGCGAATACATACGCGTGCTGTGTGTAATCTGCGCAAAGGCGCTCTGCTCGGCAATGGGAGCACCGACCCGTTGTGTAGGCGAATCTGCCATGACGAGCTCCGGATACGCGTCTTCTAAGTCCTGCAGTTCACGCATGAGCGAATCGTACGCCTCATCGCTCATCTCCGGCGCATCGAGCACATAGTAGAGCCGTGCGTGATGATGTAGCTCGTCACGTAGTTGTCGAATTCGTTCTTGTGCCGGTCCGTTTTCCATCATACCCGATATCTGTTCTATAATAGACGTACGGTATCAGTATAGGCGAGAGGGTTGCTGTGCGCAGGTTTGTTACACCGCTTATTATCATTCTGTTAGTTTTTCTCACGGCGCCACAGCTTGCCGGAGCAACACTGCGCAACGAAGACATCGTCCATCTGCATATCATCGCTATCCGTGATGAAGCAGGTGAGCGCATCGTCTACCGCTTTCATGCTCATCCGGACGTCGAGCTACCGCAACAGATCGATGTCGCCCTGCATACCGGCGCACGCGTTGCCGACGTGTACGAATCCGACGGAAATGAATGGTGGCCGATGGGGTATGCGCATCGTGGCACTACGCTCACACTCTCGTTTATTAAGGGACGTATCGCTGAGGCTCACATACGCGAAGCAAACCTTTTCCAGACACAAAATAACGGTGCTTTGCATGTGACGATTCCGCTTGAGGCGGTCGTTGGCATACAGAGCGTGCTGGTAGGTGCCACGTTACCGACCGGGTATCGATGTATAGAGCCCGAAGGCTACACCGTCGAGCGCGACGAGGCAACGAGCGCCGAGGTCGTTACGCTTCCCGTGAGCGTCACCGGCGATCGCGCAGCCGATTCGATAACGTTCGTCTTTCAAAATGAAAATCTGCCCATACGATCGGCCGAGGTCGAGAGTGGTGAGACGGAAGCGACTCCTTCTGAGCCGGGACAGTACGTGTGGTGGCCGCTTGTGCTCTTATGTGTGGCATTTGCGATAGTTGGCGCGGCTTACGCGTGGCTCTGGTACCGCGAGCAAAAAGACGCAGAGGAAGAGTTAGGCGACGAAGATGACGAGCTTGACGAGGACGAGCCCCTAGCGAACGCGTAGTTTTGCAGCGAGTAGTTGTGCGGCGTCGCGTATTGTTTCGCTTAAGGTAGGGTGTGCCACAACCGTGTCGACGAGGTCGGTGACGGTCGCGTTCAAACGCATCGCAAGCGTAATCTGTGCAATAAGCTCGACGGCCTGCGGCCCTACGATCTGCGCACCGACGATACGACCATCATCCTTGAGAGCAATAAGCTGCACAAAGCCGTCGGTGTCATTCTCGGCAAGTGCCCGCCCGTTACCCGTAAACTTTGTGATGGCGCTCACCACATCGGTACCGTCACGCTTGGCTTCGTCGAGCGTGAGGCCGACGGTCGCAATCTCTGGGTGGGTGTAGATGCACGCAGGTATAGGCGTCTGGGACAACCGAGTGCTCGGGCTTTGCGACGGCACACTTAGACGACGCCCCGTGTGCTCGCCCTCGTGTTCGGCGGCGTGGGCGAGCATCACACCCTCCGCCGCATCACCAATAACGACGGCCGGTATCGGAAGCGCCTCAAGCAACGCTGCGTCCGGCGCAATCGGGCGACGTCCGACGGCCGAGAGCAGCACATCAGCGTAAAGCTCCGTGCCGTCCGAGAGGGTGGCGCGTATGCGCTCGCCTTCCTGTCGCACCGCCTCGACCGACGTATTCGTGCGTATCTCGATGCCATCGGCGATGAGCGCCGCCGCAAGCGTACGCGCCACACGCCTGTCCATGCCCGGCAGTATCTGCGCGCCGAGCTCAACGATCGTCACCTGTGAGCCAAACGCAGCGTACATGCTCGCAAACTCAACGCCGATGACACCGCCGCCAACGATGAGCAACTTCTGAGGGATTTCGCGCAGCTCAAGAGCTTCGTTGCTCGTCCAGACGCGTTCGAGGCGATGGTCGATGTGAGGGAGCTCGAGCGGCACCGAGCCGGTCGCAATAATGAGTGAATCGGGCTTGAGCGTGAGCGACTCAACCGTCACCGTGCCGTCTGCATTGATACGCGCCTCGCCGAAGACGACCTCGACCTTCGCGCGCTTGAGCTCAGTAGCGATCTGCGTACGCAGCGTCGTAACGACCTCGTCAACCCGCGCACGCAGCACCGCGAGGTCGAGGGTGGGCGCACCTATCTGTATGCCAAGTTCATGCGCATCGCGCATCTCACGTAGGGCGCGCGCCGTGCGCAAGATAGTCTTCGTCGGGATGCAGCCGCGATTGAGGCACGTGCCGCCAAGGCCGGCCAGAGGGTCACGCTCAATGAGCGTGACCTGCGCACCGTGGCGGCGTGCCTCAAGCGCGGCTGCCACACCACCCGGCCCGGCTCCGATAACGACGAGGTTATGTGCCATCGGCGCGCGCCTTACTGCCGACTTCATCGACGAGCAATACACAGCTCGGCGCGTCGGTGCTATAGTGCGCGTGCGCCCGATGCGCCCACTCCTTCGTCACCACCGCACCACCCACGCACACCGGCATATCAGGCAGCGCGTCGTGCAGCGCCTCGATAGTCTCACGCATGGCGGGCAGCGTCGTCGTCATCAACGCGCTCAGACACACCGCGCAGGGATTTTCGGTACGCGCCGCTTTGACGACCGTGGCAGCCGGCACATCAACGCCCAGGTCAACGACACGATAGCCCTGGCTCGTCAGCAATGCAGCGCATATCTCCTTGCCAATCGAGTGGATATCACCATGCACCGTCGCAAAGACAATCGTACCCTTCGAGGACGCGGTATCGATAGCGTCAGCGTCGGCGCTCGTTCGCATGAGCTCAAGCGCACGCATAAGCTGCGGCAGAAAAATCTCGCCGGTTTTGAACTTTTCGGCGAGGGTGGTCATGTTCATCTGAGCGACTTCATCATCCGTCAGCGATGCGGTGATACGCGCGCTCGGTGACTCGTTCACGTTGATAATGGCGGCATCGAGCCCGGCCGCAACGGCATCGGCGAGAAACTTCGCGTTAACCGTCGCGCGATCTTCCATGCCATGGCTCACGTTCGAGATGCCGAGTACCGTCGCCATGCCCGCCTCGCCCACCAGCCGTAGCGCCTCAAGCGTCGTGCGCGGCGCGGTCGGGTCGGCCGCCATCGTCAACACAAGGGTGTCGGCGACGAGCCGGCTCGACGCGATACCGTACTCCTGCGCATCGCGGCGAATCGTTTCGATGACCTCGACGCGTTCCGGAGCCGTCACAGGGATACCACGCTCATCGAGCGCAAGTGCAATCGCGCAAGCGCCGTAGCGCTTCACAAGCGGCAGTATCGCCTTGCGGCTCGCCACCTCGCCACTTACGCTGTTGACGAGCGCGCGGCCGGGATAGACGCACAGTGCACGTTCGAGCGCCTCGGCATCCATCGTATCGATCGAAAGTGGGACGTCAACGGCGGCGCCGACGGCCTCGACGACGAGCGGCAGCATCGTCACCTCATCGACCCCGGCACCCCCCACGTTGATATCGAGCATGTCGGCGCCGGCCGCCTCTTGCTCAAGCGCGTAGGTCACGGCAAGCTCGGTCGAGCCGGCCTCAAGCGAGGCGCGCAGTTCGGGCTTGCCGGTAGGGTTGATGCGCTCACCGATACGCGTGAGACGGCGCTCATCATCGGGCACATCAGCGCGCCGACGATTGCCGCCACCGATAACGTGATATTCGCGTGGACTCGCAACGACCGGACGATCAAAACCACGATCTGCAACATGAACGCACGGAGCACCGGCGATCTCATCGGCGATGGCGCCGGTAAACGACGGTGTCGATCCGCAACACGATCCCACCGCAGCCACGCCAGCCTCAGAGGCAACGCGCGCAAAAGCGGCCATCTCGTCGGCGGTGCCCGGATAGCGCGTATCACCCGAAGCCGTTAGCTCAGGCAGGCCGGCGTTCGGACGCACAAAAACGGGGAGCGTCGTCGCAGCGATCATCTCAGTAACGAGCGACTCCATCTGTGCCGGTCCTAGCCCACAGTTGAGGCCGACGGCATCGGCGCCGGCCGCCTCCACTATGATGGCAGCGGTCTCCGGGTCGGTGCCGGACAGGTCGGTACGACCTGCCTCACTACAGGTAATCGAGGCAAAAACCGGCAGCTCAGGTACGGTTTCCTTGCAGGCAAGCACAGCGATGCGTAGCTCGGCGATATCGGTAAAGGTTTCCAGTATGAAGGCATCGGGGCCGCCTAAGCCCTTACCGAGGGCTGCGGCTTGTTCGGCAAAGACCTCGTAGAGTTCGTCGAACGTTGTCTCGCCGAGCGGCCGCAACAGCAGACCCGTCGGCCCAATGTCGGCGAGCACATGCTGCGCACCACTCGCACGCGCCAGCCGCACGCCCGCACGATTGATATCGGCGACTTGGTCATCAAGATGGTACTCGGCAAGCTTGGTACGTGATGCCCCGAACGTATTCGTCGTCACGCAGTCGGCACCGGCCAATACGTAGTTCGTGTGGATCTGTGTTATCGCATCGGGCTCGACGAGGTTGAGGAGCTCGTTGCAGGTACCGGCACCGTAGCCGGCGCGCTGGAGCATCGTGCCCATCGCTCCATCGATAACGAGCATCTCGCGCCCCAGGCGCATCATGATATCAGGCATTTTGTTTGGACTCTTCATCGAGCGCAATACGCCCGTTGGAATACTGTATCGCCATAAAACCCATGATAAACGTCCAGCCAAACGCCAAAACAACCATCTGAGCCAGCGGAGCAACGCCGAACTGGTACAAGAACGTACCGAGCTCACCGCTCGTGAGTGCGTAAACCGCCACCGCAATCACGGCACCAAGGAGTAAGTATGCCCAGACGACGGTGAAGCGCTTCGCTGCGCGCCCACCCTTGGTAGCACCGATGGCAAACGCCGCGATAAAACCCATCGCGCCAATCGCCACAACAAGAAAGCCCGCCAGAAGAAACGCCAGCTCTGCCATTCCCTGATATCCGTAGTTCATACGCCTTCCACCCTTTCGCCTCTGATGTCTATAGTATAATAGATGGGCTATGCTTGCATCGGAAATTATCGGTCTGTCCGTCACCACAATCGTCTTTACGGTCACGATTCTCATTTCGCTTCGGTATCCGCCGAAGCCACCGCGCGCTACCGAGCAGGCGCGTTTTCTGGTGCTGATGCCGGCGCGCAACGAGGAGGCCGTCATCGGCAACCTCATCGACTCGATTCGTGCGTGTGAGTACGACCAGTCTCGCATCGACCTTCTGCTTGTCTCGAACCAATCGACCGACCGTACCGCTGAAATCGCTGCCGCTAAAGGTGCAGAGATCTATCAGTGTGTGACGAAGATATCGAGCAAAGGCGACGCGCTCAACGAATGCTATGAGCGCCATCTCGCCACATCAGATGCGCACGACCTCTTCTGTATCTGCGACTCGGATAATCTGCTCGACCCACAGTTTTTTGCTGCCATGAACGACATGCACCAAGCCGGCCACGATATTGTACAGGGATACCGGCTCGTCAAGGACGGCGGCAATAGGTGGCTCAACATGTTCTACCAGCAGTTTTATCTGTTCGTGACGCGTTGTTCGCACCGTGCGGCCAATGCGCTCGGTGCTTCGACGCTGCTCTCGGGCTGTGGCTGCTTCATCTCAAGCAATCTACTCAAACGCATCGGTGGCTGGCACACGAAAACGCTCACCGAGGACCTTGAGCTCTCGATTCAGTCAATCTTACTGGGCGAGAAGGTCATGTTTTGCGAGGATGCCATCTTCTACGACGAGGCACCCCACTCGTGGCCGCAGGCATGGAGCCAACGTAAGCGTTGGACGATGGGGTCGTTGCAGTCGCTGCGCCTCTACGGTGCGCGGCTTGGCAAGCAGCTCTTCACGCAATTCAATATCTCCTGTGCCTTCGCGCTGGCGATGATTGGGGCGGGCGCACTTATGGTTATGGCCGTCTCGCTCGCTGCATTGCCGACGCTTTCGGCGATTATTCGCGTCGCGCTCGGCACCGACGTGTGGGGCAGTATCGCGCTGGCGCTGTTTCTCTGGGTCATACAGCTCATGATTGTACCGGCGCTGAGTGCGATGGTTATTCTTGTACTTGAGGGACAGAGCATCCGCAAGAGTATCGGTGGTATCGCCGCCTACGGCGTGTTCTTCATCAACTGGTTCTTCGTGAATATGAGCGCCATCGTTAACCCAAGCGTAAGCTGGGACGAGATACGACACGGCTAAGTGTTTAGGTGTTTAGGTCGGTATTGATGGCGTGGGCAGCTTTCTTGCCGGCCCCCATAGCCAGGATGACCGTTGCGGCACCGGTGACGATGTCACCACCGGCGTAGATGCGTGGGTGCGAAGTGCGCCCGTCCTCATCGGTCACGACGTAGCCCCACTTGTTGAGCTCCACGCCGCTCGTCGCCTCGCGCGTCAACACGTTGGCGCCGGTACCGACCGCCGTGATAATCGTATCGCACGGGATGACAAACGGCTCGCTGCCATCAGACTCAGGCCTGCGGCGGCCGCTCTCGTCGGGCTCACCGAGCTGCATACTCTGCACCTCAAGGCCGGTGCACCAGCCCTGACTGCCGACGATACGCAGCGGCGCGCAGAGTTCACGCATCGCCACGCCCTCCTCACACGCATGGTGAATCTCTTCGACGCGCGCGGGCATCTCCTCGACGGTGCGCCGGTAGACGATACTCACTCTCTCGGCACGCATACGCAGCGCACAGCGCGCGGCATCCATCGCAACGTTGCCGCCGCCGATGACGACGACCTCACGCCCCTGCCATATCGGTGTATCATACGCAGGAAAACGATGCGCGTGCATGAGATTGATGCGCGTCAGAAACTCGTTGGCGCTGTAGACGCCGTTGAAGTTCTCGCCCTCGATACCGAGGAAGGTCGGCAGGCCTGCGCCGGTACCGAAAAAGACCGCAGCAAACCCACCGGCGAGCAGCTCCTCAGCATCGGTGATACGCCCTACCAGCGCGTTGAGCTCGAACTTTACGCCGGCACGACGAAGAGAATCTATCTCATCTTCGAGGATATCGTTGGGCAAACGGAAGGCCGGGATGCCGTAGGCGAGCACTCCGCCCAGCGCGTGCATTGCCTCAAAGACGGTCACGTCGTAGCCGAGTTGTGTGAGCTCGGCGGCGCAGGTCAGACCGGCCGGCCCTGAGCCCACCACGGCAACAGCGAGCACTGCTTCTGTGGAACGAGTGCTCGAGGCGTCGTGTAAGCAGGAGTGCAAGCCGATTTGGCGCGCAGCGACCTGTTCGTGGTCGTGAGCACGAATCGTTGCGCCGCACGACGAACTTAGACGGCGTCTCGTGTGCTCGTCGCGATCCCAGTCGGCGACGTAGCGTTCAAGACGACCGATAGCGACCGGCTCGCCTTTCCGGCCGAGCACGCACTGCGCCTCGCACTGCGTCTCCTGGGGACAGACGCGCCCGCACACCGCCGGCAGCGCGTTGCGCTCCTTGAGCGCGACGGATGCGGCGGGTAGGTCGCCCTCGGCAAGCGCCGCGATAAAGTCACGAATACGCACTTCCACCGGACAGCCATTTTCGCACGGAGGCTTCTTACACTGCAGACACCGCTCGGCCTCGATGCGTGCCGTCTCGGCGCTGTAGCCGAGGGCGACCTCATCGAAGGTGCGGGCGCGCTCCTGCGCGTCACGCTCGGGCATCGGCTGACGCGGGGCGCGTTCGGCAGCGTTCTTAGCCATGGCAGCCACATCCTCGCTCGTACTCGGTAGCTGCGATCTGTTCGTAGTCGAGGTAGACGCGCTGGCGCGTGGCAAGCTCTTCCCAATCGACAAGATGTGCATCGAAGTCGGGGCCGTCAACGCAGCCAAACTTCGTCACTCCGCCTACCTGGATCCGACAGGCACCACACATGCCGGTGCCGTCGATCATAATCGGGTTGAGCGACGCGAGCGTTGGCAGCGTTGTCCCGCACTCGGCGGTCGTCGCCGCAGCAAAGCGCATCATAATCGCCGGCCCCACCACAAAGGCACGGTCAACGGCACCGGCCTCACACAGTTCGCGCAGGGGCTCGGTCACCAGCCCCGTGCGCCCTGCAGAGCCGTCGTCGGTTACAACAATCAACTCTTCGAGGTCGAGCGCGGCGAGCTCACGTTGCAAAATGAGCAGCTCAGAGGTACGTGCGCCAACGATAACGGTCACGCGCGTCCCGGCCTCCACAGCAGCGCGCGCGACGGGATAGGCTACGGCCGTGCCGACGCCTCCCCCGACGACGACGAGCCGGTCGCCCTCCGCAATCGATGTGTCGGCGCCCCACGGCTTCCCCACCGCCACCGGCGTCGGGTGCCCGAGCGGCCCGGCGATATCCTGCACGCTTTCGCCGGCCGTCATATGCGAAAGAAGGTGGGTCGTCTTGCCCACGCGCATAAAGATGAAGCGTATCCAGCCCTCGTCTGCCGACCAGTCACTAAACGTAAACGGCACACGCTCGCCGTGTTCGCAGGCACGCACGATGAAGAACTGGCCCGCATGCGCTTTGCGCGCCACGGCCGGTGCCTCAACGGTCATCTCAAAGATGCCGCTGGCCAACGCCTTATTTTCGAGAATGCGATAGCTCATTTACAGCTGGAAGTCAGGGTCAAAGAGTTCCGAGACGCTTCCTAGCTCGTGCACGTTCTTAATCGCTCGCGCAAACATCGGAGCGACCGAGAGCACCTTGATGTTATTCGCCTCAGCACGTTTCGAGTCGACCGCAATCGTGTTCGTTACGACGCACTCGACGATGGGAGCGGCACCGAGGCGCTCGAACGCCGGGTCGCTCAAGATGCCGTGTGTTGCACCGAGATAGACGGCCTTCGCACCCTTCTTCATCAGCGCCTCGGCGCCGTTGCAGATGGTGCCACCGGTATCGATCATGTCATCGACGACAACACATGTCTTACCCTCGACCTTACCGATGACGTGCGATATCTCGGCCTCGTTATGCTCAGGACGTACCTTGTGCATGATGGCGAGGTGGCAGCCCAGTAGCTCAGAGAGCTTCTTGCTCGCCTTTGCGCGGCCAACATCAGGGCTTACCACAATCATGTCTTCAATCACGCCGTCGCGCTGGAGACCCTTGAAGTAGTCAGCGAGCACGCCAAGCGCCGTCAGATGGTTGACGGGCAGGTCGAAAAAGCCTTGGATAGAGCCGGTATGCAGGTCCATCGTCATGATGGCATCGGCGCCGGCTGCCGTTAAAAGATCAGCAACAAGGCGCGCCGTTATCGGCTCACGCGAGGCGCTCTTTTTATCCTGGCGAGCATAGGCATAGTGAGGGATAACGCAGACGATGCGTGCTGCACTGGCACGTTTGGCTGCGTCAATCATAATGAGCAGCTCCATCAGCGCCTCGTTGACCGGTGCCGAAAGAGACTGCACCAGAAAGACATCGGCACCACGCACGCTCTCAAGGTAACGTACGTAAATCTCGCCGTTCGCAAACGGATGGATGTTAATCTTGCTTAGCTCTATGTCCAGCTCGTCGGCGATCTCCGAGGCAATCCACGGATTCGTCGTACCCGAAAACAGCATCAGCCGCCGCATTAGACATCCCCACCTGACATTTCGCGTAAGAATTTTGCCATACCCTCTTCATTGCGTTGATCTGAACGTTCAAGTGCCATCGCATCGGCTGGCACATCGCGCGAGATGACGCTGCCGGCGCCAACGATCGCGCCGTCACCGATTGCAACTGGCGCCACCAGCATGACATCGGACCCGACGAACGCGTTATCTCCCACCTCGGTACGCGACTTCTTAAAGCCATCGTAGTTGCAGGTAATCACGCCGGCGCCAATATTCGTGCTCTTGCCAATCGTCGCATCGCCGATGTACGACAGATGGGGCACCTTCGCTCCGGCCTTGAGGTGTGCGTTCTTGAGCTCGCAGCTCGTCCCAACCTTCGCACCTGTCTCAAGCTTGCAGCCGGGACGCAGATACGACCGTGGCCCTATCGAGCAGAAGTCACCGACCTCGCTCTCCAGCACAATCGACGAGTCGATGGTGACCTGTTCGCCCACGGTCGAGTCAACGACACGCGAGTCAGGGCCAATCGTCGAACCTTTACCGATGCGAGTATGCCCACGCAGATAGGTGTTCGGCCAAATTTCGACGTCAGAATCGATCGTCACATGCGGGCCAATCCACGTCGTCTTCGGCGAGATAAGCGTCACGCCCTCGGCCATCCAACGGCGCGTAATGCGTTTATGGAGCGCGGCTGAGACACCGGCAAGCTGCGCGCGATCGTTGACACCCTTCGTCTCGTCGGTATCCTTTACGCGCATGGCACGCACGGTCAGGCCATCGTCACAGCATACTTTGACGATATCGGTCAGGTAGTACTCGCCCTTAGCATTATCGTTCGAAATGCGCCGTAGCCGCTCAAAAAGACCGTCGAGCGCGAACGCGTACGTCCCCGTGTTCGTCTCACAGATCTTAAGCTCCTCAGGCGTCGCGTCTTTGTCTTCGACGATTCCGACGACATGGTCATCGGTATCGCGCATAATGCGCCCATAGCCGGCCGGCTTCTTAAACTTCGCCGTCAGCACGCTCATCGCCGCATTGCTGCTCACGCAATCATCGACGAGCGTGCGAATCGTCTCAGGCCGAATAAGCGGCACATCGCCGGCGAGCACAACGAGCGTACCTTTCCGCTCTTCCTCGGTCAGCATGCCTTCGATGAGCTGCACGGCGTTTGCCGTGCCACAGCGATCGGCCTGATAGACCGTCTCAACGTATTCGGCACAGCAGCATTTGTTGAGGCAGTCACACACGAGTTCGCTCTGATGTCCGGTTACCACAATAACGCGACCGGCACCGGCATTACGCGCTGCCTCAACGACAAGGTTGACCATCGGCACACCCATCACTTCATGGGTAACCTTTGGCTTCTCGCTCTTCATTCTGGTGCCGTTGCCAGCGGCAAGCACCAGGGCCGTAATCGACATTACTTCTTATCGTCTTTCTTCTCAGCGGCAGCTTTCGCCTGCTCTTTCTTGAGAGCCTCGGCCTTGCTGGCAGCGACGTGATCGCGCACCTTATCCCTGCGTTCTTGCTTCTGTTTCTCGAGATCTTGTCTCACCGTAGCGATCTCTTCCTTGTGGTCGTAGACCCAAATCGCAGGATTCTGCAGATAAAGTACCTTACGAGCAACGCTCGCATACTTCGTCCACGCACAGACCGCTACAACAGCCGCGCCCGCGATAATGAGGTAGAACGCCAGCTGCGCGAAAAACTGAATTACATTCGCATAGGTGTACAGCCATGTCATAAACGCACTCTGTTCTGGCATCATAGTAGTTCCCTTCCAATCGGTCCTCGCTGATAAGTCTTTGTCTTCAGTTCAGCCCTGCAACAGTTGCATGCAAGGTTCAACGCATATTATACACGCTTTTTGTGATACTATGCTCACGTGTTTGCGAAGACGAAAAATGAGCAACGGCGCATAGAGCCGTAAGGGGGCCGCACTATGGATATGCCAAATCGTCCCGGTGTCTTCACCGATATCCCACGCTGGATTGTGAAGAGCGGTATGACCTCCATTCTGCTCATCGCCATCGCTGCAGCCGCATCGGGTGCGCTATGGCTCTTTAACTTCACGGCATCGATTTCAATGCCGCTTGTCATCGCGTTCGTTATCGGTATCGTTGTCTATCCGCTCGTACGCATCGGTGACCGTCTGCGCTTGCCGCGTCAGCTCTCAAGTATCCTCGTCATTTTGTTCGTAGGACTCATATTCTTCGCCGCCATCCAGCTGACGATTATGGGAATTATTAACGAAGCGGGTGCCATCGGTGCTCAGCTCGCACAGAGTGTCAGCGATATTGGCGCCTGGATAGGCAACACGCTGCAGTCGTTCGGGATGTCCGATGAAGCCATCAGCAGCCTTACGTACTCCATTACGAACACGATACGCGACTTTACCCTTGGTGATATCGCAGGACAGGCCGCCGGAAACGCCTCGAGCATCGGACAGTCGCTGGTGAGCGGTATCGGATCGGTTACCGGTGCGCTGGGCGGTATCGCAAGCTTCATCTTGAGTCTTTTTATCGGTACCATGCTGTTGTATTACCTGCTCAGCGACTATGAGCGTGTCGAGGCATGGATTGGCTCGCATCTGCATATGGACCCGAAAATCGGTGTCGGTATCGTCGAAGATGCGACGCACGCCATGCGCGCCTATTTTACCGGCATGACGATTAACGGCGCTATTACTTCAGTTGCTACGGGTATTGTCCTGCTTATCTTTCAGGTACCGCTCGTCATCCCCATCGTATTGGTGACGTTCGTTACCAACTACATTCCGTTCTTCGGCGCACTGCTGGCAGTGGTTTTTGCCGTGTTGATTGCATTTGGGACGAAGGGATTTATGGTAGCACTTCTCGTGCTTGCGGGACTCCTGCTTATACAGAACCTCATCCAGCCGATTGTACTCGCACGTGTGTTGGGCACGAAGCTCAACATCCATCCCATCGTCGTGCTGGCACTGACGATTCTCGGATGGGTGCTCGGTGGGCTGCTGGGCACGACGCTTGCTCCACCGCTGGCCGGCATGGTCCTTAAGGTGAGGCGTCGCCTCAAAGCCTCGAATGTGCCTACAGAAGACAGCGCTTAAAAGGTACCTAACAACGCCTAAAAACGAGGGCAGGGGCCCCTATTGAGACCCCTACTTTTTGCACCACTAACAATACCATATGTTACTGTGGCTTGCAATGCCTTTTTGCCACACACAGCGTACTCTCCAACCAGTCGATTTCGCGCTCGACGGTCGCCTTATCCTCGGCGTCATCTTCGGGCACATCGGCAAGGCGCGCTTTCGCATTCTCAAGGCGCGCTTCAATCGTTGCGACATCCATGGACCTCATGTCCATCGCGAGATCGGCCAGAACCAGCAGATGATCCTCGGCGATTGAGAGATACCCGCCATAGACGCTGAAAACCTCTGTGTCGGCCGGGTCATCGCCGTGTTTCAGGCGTAGCTCGCCCGGGGCAAGCTCTGCCACCATCGGCGCATGCAACGGCATGATACCCAGCTCGCCGAGTTTTGTGGTGGCGATTACCATCGTGGCCTCGCCTTTGTACAGGTTCGCCTCCGGTGAGACGACCTCAACGAGAAGAGTGCGCTCCATAGCCATCAGAGCCTCCCCTACATTGCCTTGAGTTCTTCGGCGCGCTCAAGCACGCTCTCGATCGTCGAAGCATAACGAAATGCCTGCTCAGGCACGTCATCGTGCTTGCCATCGATAATCTGGCCGAAGCCCTTGATGGTGTCTTCAAGCTTCACATATACGCCTGCGGCACCGGTGAACTGTTCGGCCACGTGGAAGTTTTGCGACAGGAACTGCTCGATCTTACGCGCACGCGATACGGCGAGTTTGTCCTCTTCGGAGAGCTCATCCATACCGAGAATCGCAATGATGTCCTGCAGGTCCTTGTAGCGCTGCAAAATCTCCTGCACGCCACGCGCCACGCGATAGTGCTCTTCGCCGACGACGTCGGGAGAGAGCGCACGCGAGGTTGAGTCGAGCGGGTCGACAGCCGGATAGATACCTTTTTCCGCAATGCCACGCGACAGAACGGTCGTCGCGTCCAGGTGGATGAAGGCCGTAGCGGGTGCCGGGTCGGTCAAGTCGTCGGCGGGCACATAGATTGCCTGCACCGAGGTAATCGAGCCGGCCTTTGTCGAGGTGATGCGCTCCTGAAGCGCGCCCATCTCGGTCGCAAGCGTCGGCTGGTAACCGACTGCCGAGGGCATACGGCCTAACAGCGCCGATACCTCCGAGCCGGCCTGCGTGAAGCGGAAGATGTTGTCCACAAAGAACAACACGTCTTGGCCCTGATCACGGAAATACTCCGCCTCGGTCAAGCCTGCCAGACCGACGCGCAGACGCGCACCGGGTGGCTCGTTCATCTGGCCATAGACGAGGCAGGTCTTCTCGATGACGCCTGACTCGGTCATCTCGTTATAGAGGTCGGTACCCTCACGAGTACGCTCCCCCACGCCGGTAAAGACCGAGGTACCACCATGCGCCTGAGCAAGGTTGTTGATAAGCTCCATGATGACAACGGTCTTGCCTACGCCTGCACCGCCGAACAGACCCGTCTTGCCACCCTTAATGTAGGGCTCCAAGAGATCAATGACCTTGATGCCGGTCTCGAAGATTTCGGTCGTCGGCTCAAGATCTTGATAGTCGGGTGCCGGACGGTGGATGGGATACCAGTCGTCTATCTTGGGCATCGGCTTCTCGTCGATAGGCTCGCCCATAACGTTCCAGATGCGACCGAGCGTACCCGGCCCCACCGGCATCTTCATAGGCTCGCCGGTATCGACAGCATCGACACCACGCTGAATGCCGTCGGTCGACGACATCGCCACAGCACGCACGAGGTTACCCGGAAGGTGCTGCTGCACCTCACAGACCGTGCTGACCTGTCCGATAGGCGTCTCAACATCGACGGTAAGCGCATTGTAGATCGCCGGCATCGAATCGCCCGGAAACTCAACGTCTACGACCGGCCCCACGATACGTACGATACGTCCAACGTTCATTACTCTGTCCTTTTCTGTACCATCTAACCCTCCAATGCCGCGGCACCGCCAACGATCTCAGATATCTCGGTGGTAATCGCTGCCTGGCGAGCTCGATTGTACGAGCGAGTAAGGGTTGCAATCATCTCTGTCGCATTATCGGTCGCTGCCTTCATCGCCGTGCGACGAGCTGCGTGTTCCGATACGGCAGACTCCAGTAAGGCCCTATACACAAGGGTCTCCACATAGGTGGGCAAAAGAGACCGGAGCACGTCTTTTGCATCAGGTTCAAAGAGGTAGTCGAGATCATCGCGCCGTGACTTCGGAGCGTCTTCGACCTGCTCAACGATTTCGTCGTTGCGCGCCGGCAGAAGAACGCTCGTTTCCGGACGCTGATCTGCTACGTTGATGAACCTGTTGTAGATGGTGACTACTTCGTCGATTTCCGCGTCGCTGTACTGGCGAATCACACGATCTGCGATAAGCTTTGCATCGGTGTATTCGGGGCTGCCACTAAAGCCTTCGAGGGCAAGAGCAGGCTCGATACCACGCTGCTTGAAATAGGCGTTCAACTTCTTGCCACATGCAATGAGCTGGACCTCGACGTTCTGCTCTTCTTTTTCCTGCAGATACGCTTCGGTCAACGCAATGATGTTGCTGTTGAATGCGCCGGCCTGACCGCGATCAGACGCAATACAGACGCACACTGTTACCTTCTGTTCCTTGCGGACGGCCAACAAAGGATGCTTGACCTTCTTCGATGCCTGCGTGACTTTTGCAAGCATCGAAGCCAGTGCCAGTGCGTACGGACGCGCGTGCTCGATACGAGACTGCGCGCGACGAATCTTTGCCGTCGAGACCATCTCCATAGTGCGCGTCACCTGACGCGTAGATTGAACCGAGTTGGTTCGCCTCTTGATGTCTCGTAAGCTCGCCATATCCGCCCCTAACCGTCCACCGAAGTGTCATCGGGGGCATCGACATCGGCCTGAGCATCGGCTATCGCAGCCGCGTCATCGCCATCGTCGGCGGTAACGGACGCGACACCTATATCTGTTTCGCGTGCAGCGACATATTGAGCGTTAAAGCCCTCAATCGCACGGCCGAGCGCATCCTCGGTCGTCTCACTGATAACCTTTTCGTCAACGATTGTCCGCAGAATATCGGCATGCGTCGCACGCAGATAATCGAGAAGCGCGTCACGAACGGCCACGACCTGCTCGGGCTCGAAGTCGTCGAGATAGCCTTTGGTGCCGGCAAAGATTGCCGCTACCTGCTCCTCGACGGGCATAGGCACATAACGCGCCTGCTTCAGAAGCTCGACCAGCCGAGCACCGCGCGCAAGCGTCTGCTGTGTGGCCTTGTCAAGATCGCTTCCGAACTGCGCGAACGCAGCCATCTCACGATACTGAGCAAGGTCGAGACGCAGACTACCGGCAACCTGTTTCATCGCCTTAACCTGTGCGTCGCCACCGACACGTGATACCGAAATACCGGCGTTAATCGCAGGGCGAATACCCTGGAAGAACAGGTCAGACTGCAAGAAAATCTGTCCGTCGGTAATCGAGATAACGTTCGTCGGGATGTAGGCGGAGACGTCGCCGTCTTGCGTCTCGATGATAGGCAGCGCCGTCAAAGAGCCGGCTCCGTTCTCATCGTTGAGCTTGACTGCGCGCTCCAAGAGACGCGAGTGCAGATAAAAGACATCGCCCGGATACGCCTCGCGTCCCGGAGGACGGCGCAACGTCAGCGACATCTGGCGATAGGCCACCGCTTGCTTCGTTAGGTCATCGTAGATACACAGCACGTGACCACCGGGATTGCTCACCGAGGCAGGTTTACCATCGGCGCCATTGTAGATAAAGAACTCACCCATCGCACATCCCGCCATCGGCGCGATGTATTGCAGCGGCGCAGACTCGGAGGCCGCAGCCGATACGATGATGGTGTTTCTCATGGCGTCGTGCTCCTCAAGCGTCTGCTGCAGCGCAGCGACGGTCGAGGCTTTCTGGCCGATAGCAACGTATATACAGATAACGCCACTATCTTTCTGGTTGATAATCGTATCGACCGCAATGGCGGTCTTACCGATCTGGCGGTCACCAATGATAAGCTCACGCTGGCCACGCCCGATAGGAATCATCGAGTCAATAGCCATAATACCGGTCTGCATCGGCTCATGGACACCCTTGCGTTCGATAACGCCCGGGGCCCTGAACTCGACGGGCCTGCGGCCTTCCTCGACGATAGCACCTTTGCCATCGAGCGGATTGCCGAGCGGGTCGACAACGCGTCCCAAAAGACCACGTCCCACCGGCACGTCAACGAGGCGACCGGTCGTAAAGACCATGTCGTTCTCTTTGATGGCGTCTACATCACCCATCAAGACGGCGCCGATTTCGTTCTCTTCAAGGTTAAGAGCCAGACCCGAGATTGCCCGTCCATCGGACGAGTAGAACTCGAGCAGCTCACCTTGCATGGTGGACTCCAGGCCCTCGACGCGAGCGATACCGTCACCGACCTGGATGACCGTGCCTACCTCACGACTCGGGCCTGACGTAAAATCCTCTAGCGCTGTGTTCAGCCCTCCGGCGATAGCATCACCGTCCAACGTATCGGTCGTGGCACCACGCAAGAGCATCTGAACGTCGGCGAGCTGCTGGCGAACCATCGTGCTTTCGTCAAGTTCGGCCTGAGCACGCGCGGCGTCATCCGAAATCTTGCCCAGCGCTTCCTCTAGAAGGTGCTGAACGTCAGCGAGCTGATGAGTGTCAACACTAATCTTCTCAGCCATCATCAACCGCCAATCTTAGCAAGTTCCTCGGCACGCGCTTGGTCCTCAGCACCAAGCTTTTCGCCCAGAATCTTTGAAGCGATCGAAACGGCAAGGCTTGCCGTCTGCTTCTGGAGCGCGGCCGCAACGGCCTTCTCCTTCGCATCGGCATCGGCCTGTGCCTTCGAGGTAATAGCCGCAGCCTCGGCCTGAGCACGAGCAACGATCTCGTCTCGGGCAGTGTCGCCGGCCTTACGGCCTTCCTCGACCAGCACGGCGGCCTCTCGGCGGCCCTCATCAAGCTTCGCTTCATACTGAGCAAGAATCTCTTCGGCCTCAATCTTAGCCTCTTCAGCGCTCTTGAGCGATCCTTCGATCTTCTCTTCGCGCTCGTCGAGGGCCTTCATGATAGGCGGCCACACGAACTTGCCCAAAACAAATACGAGTACCCCGACGGCCAAAATCATCGGGATGAAGTCTCCCAATTTCGGCATAATCGGACTCGTGAGAACCGTATCAAGCGCTGAAGCCGGTTCGTCGGAGCCATAGCTATCGGCTGCAAACGCCAACGCGGGCGTCATCAGCGCAGCGACAAACGGTAGCGCAAAACGAATCTTCATACTACTTCCTCCTCCCAATCGAAGTGTTCCTTATCCTCCGATTAGACCAAGGACGAAGGCGAGCAGACACAGCGCCTCAATAAACGCAGCGCCCAGAATGAATACGGTCTGAATCGTCGCCGCAACTTCCGGCTGGCGAGCGATGTTGGTGGTAGCAAATATGCCCAAAGCCGAAATGCCGGTTGCGGCAAATCCAACGGCAATCGCATAGCTAAGCAGAGTCGTCATCGTTGAAAAACCTTTCTCTTTCGTCGTACTTTCTTAATTACCTGTCATGTGCTAGTGGTCACTCGTCGCGCCATCGATGTACACCGCAGTGAGCATCGTAAACACGTACGCCTGTATCGCCAACACGAGAAACTCAAGTACGTAAATCGCAATGAGCAATACAAACCACAGCGGTACCGTCAATCCCCAGACATATGCACCTTGGAATATACCGGTTACGAACAGCGAGGTCAGTAACGCGAAAATCCCCAAGAGGATATGTCCTGCGTATACGGCTGCAAACAAACGCAGCGCCTGAGTAATGGGGCGTAAGCAAAACGACACAACTTCGATGATGAAGATAATCGGTGCAACAAAGACGGGAACTCCGTGTGGAACGATGCCTTTGAAATACGCCAATCCTCCTTTTGCCTTGATGCCGGCGTAGTTAAAGTAAATAAATACGGTAACCGACATCGCAAGCGTACCGGAGATTACACCGTTCGGTGCCTTTGCACTAGGAAAGACGCCGACATAGTTATTGACAAGCAGCAGGAAAAATATCGTGGAGATAAACGGGAGATGCTGGCGTGCGTTATGGCTAATGATGGTCTCAACGACGCCCTTGCGGATAAACTCCCAGAGAAAATCCATCGCGTTCACAAACCTGCCGCGCGGAACAATACTGGCACGTTTCTTCCAAGCAAACATAACAAGCAAGAATATCGTGACCGAAATTATCCACCAAAACAGATGGCCGGTGATAGTGAATTCCAGCGGTGTCGTCCAATCTGCAGAGTAGGGACCAAAGATACTTACCGGACCCTGCACGTGCAGAAGTTTCGAAATCTCATACGCAAAATTACTCAGCGGATCATATGCTTCCATTCAACCCTCCTTTACTTTTTCCCTAAGTTACGTTTCAACGTGCGTACATTCTGCAAGAAGTACACCATGAGGCCTACGATGTAAGCGACACACAGCGATACTCCAAACCAGACAAAGGAGGGGTTGAACAGCCACCAATAGAGCATAAGGGCGACGACAGAAAACATCATGCTTACGAGGATGCCAATGTAGCTATACGCCATACGTTTATGAGGGGTATCTGCTTGGGGAAGTCGAGGAATGAAAACGTTGCACGCGACGGCAATGAGTCCGGCAATAATCCCTGCTATGGTCGCTAGTAGCGGTACCACCTGCGCCCCTCAATGAAAAGATACGAACGGTCTTATGCGCAGGCTACGAAGGGTCGACGGGTACGCATGCAACGATAGTACCACAAGTTAGGGTCTGTGCAAGCGGAAAAGCAAAGATTGTCGTTTAAGGGCTGTTTGGGCGGTTCGTGCGGCCTTTGACGGCTTCGGTGAGAAGGTACTCTATCTGGCCGTTGATAGAGCGAAAGTCGTCCTCGGCCCATGAGGCAATCTGGCTCCACAGGCTTGGAGCCAGCCTCAAGAGGACTTGCTTTCTCGCGTTCTCTTTGCTCTTCAGCACACGTTCCCGCTGAACCACCTCGTGCTCCAGCTGTTCCACGCGCTCAAGTCGCTTTTTTAACTGCTCTTCTCGGCGAGCTGTATCCATGGTTCTCGCACTTCCCTATCTAGAAGATTGACTAGAAGATTGACTAGTAAATTGGCTAGTAGATTGACCCGCTGTTTACGATGGGCTGTGCGTCACGATTACCGCAAAGCACGACGAGCAGGTTCGAGACCATCGCGGCCTTGCGTTCCTCGTCGAGCTCGACGATGTCATCATCGCCTAGCTGGGTGATGGCCATCTTGACCATGCCGACGGCGCCATCGACAATCTTCTTGCGCGCCGCGATGATGGCCGTCGCCTGCTGGCGCTGGAGCATTGCTGCTGCGATCTCCTCGGCATAGGCGAGATGCGTAATCCTGACCTCTTCGATAACGAGCCCGGCATCCTCAACGCGCTTCTGCAGTTCGTCTTTCATCGTCTCGGCGATCTCAAGAGAGCTGCCACGCAGGGTTCTTTCTTTGACGCTCGCGTCACTGGTATCGCACCCGTCCTCTTCAAACGTGTCGTACGGATAGAGGCGTGACGTGTTACGGATGGTGGAGTCGGTCTGGATGCCGAGGTACTCGTGATAGTTCTCGACCGCAAAGACGACCTGTGTCGGATCTTTCACGCGCCATATCACGATAGCGCCGATGATAATGGGGTTGCCGAGGATATCGTTAACCTTTTGACGCTTGTTGTCGAGCGTCTGCGTCTTGAGCGAGATAGCCTTTGACCCCAGCCCAAGAGTAAGCGCAAGATCGGTACTGCTTTGCTTGGCGGAATCTTTGGTCTTTTGGCTCGTCGCTGCGGCCTTTGCAGCCTCGTGTGTTGGGCTAAACGACACGCAGAACGGATTGACGAAATGAAACCCGGGTGTTTTTAACGTACCATGATAGGTGCCGAACAAGGTAAAGACGCGTGCCTCATTTGGGCGCACAATCTTGAGCCCGGCAGCTAACGTGCTGAAGACGAGCCAGCCCAGAACGCCCCCGATCATATGTGACGCGCCGAGCGTATAGTCCCCGCGCTCCAGAAAGATGATGCTCACCACAAACGCACCGGTCGAGATGAGCAATCCGATGATTGCGATGAACAGCATGGCGAACCCGTTAAGGGGCCGGAGTTCCTTTTCGTGGATGGTCGTTGGCTTCATAGTGTCCTCCTCAGCCTTGATCTTTGATGATAGCGTAATGATATCACTACGCTATCGTCCTGTCAAGGAGGGTGTGGGGGGCTGTGGCGGAGAGCGGGGGATTCGCATGTCTTCGCTTCGCAAATCCATGAGACCTCCGCTTCGCTTCGGCCCGCAACAGTTCTTAAGAACTGTTGCGCCCTCACGGGTCCGAATCACCGCAAGTCTTTACAGGGCTATGGCGGAGAGCGGGGGATTCGAACCCCCGGTACGCTTTTGGCGCACACACGATTTCCAATCGTGCACCTTCGGCCAGCTCGGTCAGCTCTCCGCATACCTAGACGAGTATATCATGCGTGCTTTTTGCAGATATCGCTTTCGTCGATTCTTTGCACACAGCTTCACTGTGTAGCAGTTTACGTTGGAACCCGCATATCATGAGCCGACCAACGTTGTGCCACTCGGATTTCTCGCGTTTCTGCTATCATTGTTTTCTGCGTGGAGGGATGGCAGAGTCTGGTTGATCGCACTAGTCTTGAAAACTAGCAGGCGGGTATCCCCCGTCTCGTGGGTTCGAATCCCACTCCCTCCTCCAGCATCTCGTTATATGCATTTCATTTAGAACTTGGATAAGTAAATATCGCCTCTCTTGCCGATCTTTACTACCAATATCCTGAAACACCCGTCTTGAATATCGGCAATAAGACGATATTTCCCAACTCTATAGCGCCATAAGTTTTTGTACTCGCCCTCTAGGGCCTTACCGAACAAGCGGGGATTTTCGCAACCTTGGATGTTGGAATCCAGCCACTTGAGTATCCTCTTCTGAACCGGTCTGTCGAGTTTCGAGAACTGTTTTTCAGCCTTGGTGTCAAAACTCCAGCTATATTCTCTAGGCATACTTCTTGAGCATTTCTTCTCTTGATATAGCCCTGTTGTTCTCTTTGAGCACCGTCATAGCATCATGATAGTCCTCTTCATCTTGAATCTTCTCAGACAGCAGCTCAACGATAAAAGCATTTAGCGAGAGGTCATGAAACTGTGCCTCTTCCTTTGCGCGACTGAGTAAATCTTCGCTCATTCGTATTGAGGTACTTACCGTTGGCATAGCTTCACTCCTTAGCAACGAACTCGTCTCTGAGCCAATTGTACCACACGTGTGGTACTTTGAGAAAAGTCCCTACATCACTACGTACAGCAAGATTGCAAAGAAGTGCAGGAATGTGCCCAGCAGCACCCACACATGAAAGACCGAGTGGAAGTAACGGACCCGCTTGATGACGTAAAAGATAGTGCCAACCGAATAAGAAATACCGCCTGCTAAAAGCAGCCATAGGGCAGTCGGCGGAAGCAAGCGTATCATATCGGGAATGACCCACACGGCCATCCAACCCATGACGAGGTAAATCACGACGCTCACCCACTTGGGGCGAAAGACCCACAGCGCCTCGGTCGCCATGCCGAGCACCGTCATGCCCCACAGAACACCGAAGAGAACCCAGCCGCCATCATGGCGCAAGGTCACGAGACAAAACGGCGTATAGGTCCCGGCGATGAGCAGGTAGATGCTCGCGTGGTCGAGAATTTTGAAGATACGCTTGGCGCGCTCGTTGGTGAGGCTGTGATAGAGCGTCGAGCTCAGATAGAGAGCAATCATCGCCAGACAGTAGACGATGGAAGCGGCAATCTTGTAGCCACGATCGACCTCGGAAAAGCTCGCAAATATGAGGAGTGTGGGCAGCGCCACAATGCCGAGCACCACACCAATACCGTGCGAAACGCTGTTGGCAATCTCCTCGCCCAGCGTATACTGCTTGATTTTTTCGGCAAGACGTGTCATGAGTTACTTTAGCATATTGGAAGTCGGAGTTCATCTTAATTTCATCTTACTAGTAGCGTCTATCCCAAGATTTTGTAGCGAGAGGCTCGGACGAAGCGTGTCGCAAGCACCCGAGCCTCCGCATTCCCTTTTTCGCCGACGTCTCCCGCCCATGTCGGGCATACGCTACGCGAAAGGATATGAGTTCCCTTACCTGCTCTCTGTATGCCGCTTGGCATACACTCCCTGGCATAGTCCACTTCGCTTGGAAGGGTCTTGCGGGTAAGTCTGGACGCACGCCACGCGCATCGGTGGCAGCATTGCCCCCCACGGCCCCATTGTTGTCCACGCGAGCCGCCTGAGTGGCATTCGTGCCCGGAGACCGCAGCCACTGGTGGTACCAGATAGCGGCGGAAAACCGCTCTGCTCTGGTGCGCCGTAACTCACTCCTACGACCACGCTGTTTGTCCCGTAGCCGCACCGCTAGTGTAACAGATGTAATGTGCGTGCATTTTGCTCAAGAGCGCGGAGTACTTCATCGCGCGGTTCGGGACGAACGTCGGTATCGCTACACAATCGACCTGCTCAGAGGTCGAAGTTCTTTTAGTTTTCCAAGCAATATCATAGCGATAGGTATGAGAGACATTTCGAGAAAGAAAGCCGTTCGACTTCCCGACGTAAATATCGTAGGAGAAAACGCCATCATGAATCGAGAGAGAACTCCTGCCGAAAATATAATCGCCACGAATCCGTACTCATATCTCTCCTCAAAAATTCTGTACAGAATATACAGGATGGCCCCTAGGGCAAAAAGCGTTACCGCGATACAGGCAAAATATTTGAGGCGATACAGGTTCAAGAAGGGTATTATGTCACCTCCGCTCAGGGCTTCGTAGTGCAAGAATCCGTAGTCTAAGTAAAAGAGCTGGAGCTTTGGCACCATCACGGCCAGCACTAAAAGGGCAATCGCTAAGCCTTTAGCAACGATCTCTTCTCTTTTTTGAAATATCGCCAATGCTATGAGTCCCAAGAGTACGACAAGCATCCCATTGAGTGCGCCAAACCATATTTCGCCCACCCTGTATATGCCCAGCGTCGTTTTGTCAATCAGAGACAATGAGTCGAAATCGGGAAACCGTGCGCCGATTTCCCATAACAGTCTGCGGGCGTTACCCGGTGCCTGCAGATGAAACACTAGCATGGAAACCGATACAATCAAATACAGCATGATCCCCGCATGTATTTTTTTCTTATCAATAAACTCGTAAATCGCAAGCACCACTAAAAATCCCGTTAGAATAAGAGCCATCTGCTCGCTATTTGCTGCGTACAATAGACAGGGAATGGCAAGTAGATAGTACCACCATTTTACCGGCTGTTCTTTGATGATCATCTTAATAGGTATCATGCTTGCCAGACCTAAAGCTAGCACCCAGAGATAGTTGAGCGTAGTTGCAGCCCATCCCGCCTCGCCCATCACATTAATCGGATAGAGCATCAACATGAAAGTTAAAAGATAGTTTATCTTCAAGTCATTTTTCGGGTTAAACAATCTATTGAACCCGAACCAGAGCAAAACCATCATCGCCCCATTCAGGATCTTGAATAGGAAGGAAGTAAGGAGGAGTACATTTACCAAAACGGCCTCTATAAGTACTCTACTCGTCCAGCTATTATATCGGGACATCACATATTCTATAAAGTTTCTATTATGAAGGACGGCACCGAACACCAAATCGTCGCCGAAATCTATGTGCACTCTGAAAAACTGAAGAAGTATCACATAGACGATAAAGATGAGAAGCGGAACGTACGCCAAGGTATAGCAGTATCGCGAAGAAGTGCGAAAAATGTGCTGAAGCTGTTTAGTCTTTTCGGCAAGATGTGTCATGAGTTACTTTAGCATACTATGTGCCGTGCATTTTGCTCAAGAGCGCAGAGTACTTCATCGCGCGGTTCGGGACGAACGTCGGCGATTATCTCGGCAACATAACGTACATTCGCAGGTTCATTCTTTGTGCCGCGCACAGGCTCGGGTGCAAGGAAGGGACAATCGGTTTCGGTTAAGATACGGTCGAGCGGGATACGTGCCGCAGCATCGCGTACTTCGTCGGCCTTCTTGAACGTTATCGGCCCGGCAAAGCTCACGTAACAACCCAGCTCGAGGAAGGGAGCGGCGGTTTCATAATCGCACCCGAAGCAATGCAAGATGGCACGTTCGCCCGGATAGCCGCTTTCCTGCAGAATACGTAGGCCGTCTTCGTGCGCTTCACGCAGATGAATACAGACCGGTAGGTTAAGCTCTGTAGCGAGTGCCAGCTGTTCTGCAAAGACTTTACGTTGCACATTGCGCGGCGAATGGTCGTAGTGATAATCAAGGCCCATCTCACCCAGCGCAATAACACGAGGGTCGGTAGCATACTCACGAATGCGCTCAACCACTGCTGCATTGGTTCTGGCGGCGGCATGAGGATGAGTACCAACGATAATGTAAACCTCAGGTACTTTACCAGCTTCTGCTTGCCATTGGTCAAGCCCCTCAAAGGTACGCTCTGGCTCTTCGAGCACATTCACAACCGTACAAATGAGCCCCACGCCAGCCTCACCGGCGGCACGTAACGCTGCCGCTGGATCGGCAAGCATATCAAGGTGCGCGTGCGTATCAACGTACATTGTCATAGAGACAGTCTACCAAATTTACACCAAACCGACGGGCAAAGCCCATGCGTTATCGGTGAGTGGCAGTGGTGTCCGTGAAAGACAGATTACTGCACCAGTGCCGACCGTTATGCCAGAGATGTTGTCAAGATAACGAAATGCCTTCGTTGTGTCCACACGCGGATCGCTGGTGGCCTTGATTTCTACCGGATGCAACACATCGCCGTCCGCAATAACGAGGTCGATTTCGTTTTTGTTCATGTCGCGGTAATAGTACAGAGGCGGTACCGTGATGCCATCGTTATAGTAACTCTTAAGAACTTCGGCGACCACGAAGCTCTCGAATATATGCCCCCACATAGCACCGTTCACCAGTTGCTGTGGCGTATTCCAACCCAACAGCCAGCAGGCGAGTCCGGTGTCTAAGAAATAGAGCTTCGGCATTTTAACGAGTCTCTTGCCAAAGTTGTTGTGATACGGCTCGAGCAGATATATGAGTCCGCTCGATTCCAACACTGAAAGCCACGACTTTGCCGTTTTAACATCTTTGCCGCACATCTCGGCGAGCGTCGTTAGGTTCAGCATTGAGCCGGTAAGAGATGCTGTTGCTCGTACAAACTTAATAAATGCAGACTCGTCCTGAATGTTAAGAACATCTCGAATGTCTTTTTCTATGTACGTCTGAAAATATGAACTGTAGTAATCCATCCAATCGTGCAGATCGGACTCGGTCTCATAGAGTTCGGGGAAAAAGCCTTTATGGACACACGAGAGTATCGTCTCATAGTCGAGAACAGCGTGATTACTTGATCGAAGCATGTGCTCTTTGGTAGGTAGAAACGGATCGCGGAGGGAGCTTTTGGCAATCTCGCGCATTGAAAGCCCTAGGAGTTTAATGACACCAGCGCGACCGGCAAGACTCTCGCTCACATTGCTCATTAGTTTCAAACTCTGCGAACCTGTCAGGTAGAATTGGCCTTTCTTGTTGTTTTGGTCGACGATATCCTTAACGTAATCGAGTAATTCGGCAGCTTTTTGTATTTCGTCCACAATAACCGGTGGTTTGTTTGCTTCGAAAAAAAGTGAGGGATTCTCTTTTGCGCTCTCACGCACGAGGGGGCGATCAAGACTGACGTATCGCGTAGCTGAAAGTAGCTGCTTGAGCATGGTAGACTTCCCCACCTGCCGCGCGCCGGTGAGTACGAGCACCGACTTGCGCCGAGAGATGCGTTCGACAACCGATTCAATATGCCGGGGATAGTACATTGACGTGCTCCAATCCGAATATTTGGAATTTGATTCCATTATATACTAGTTTTTCCCCGTATGCGACCTTTTATCAAAATCGACCTATACTGGTGATTTCATGCTCATGCATCGGTACTCGCTGTGAACGCGTGCGTAACGGTACCTACACTATCGGCGACAAGCGCGATAAGCACAATACCAAGAAACACGAGGTTAAAATTTGCGAACACGAGCCCGATTATCGGTGGTGCATCAGCCTCAGCGAACAGGTTCACAATATAAGCAATAAACTCCGGGTTAATGATGTCGCCGTAAGAAAATACGAATATCGCGCACGCCGCTATCACTACATTAAGCACGCAGGTATTCGCGGCGAGCCGTTTCGTATAACGGCCATCTATGAGTTTGCGCGCTTCTTTAGCAACACCAAGTACGGCCCAAATCGTGATGGGAATCCATGCAGCACGTATGAGCTCAACATTAAAGAGAGGAATCCACCCTTCGCCCTCAAACCCTGTGTCGAAAAGCCCCACACCGATAATCTGCGGAAAGCCCAGAAAAACCGTTAAAAACAACATGCTCATCACAATGCCAAATATTGGTTCCCATGGTTTAATCTCATTCGTTTTGGGCACCGGAGGCAGGTTGTTCAGCGGATCTTTAGCGAAGTCTTCAATCTGGTCAACGATACGCCCCACACCAACGACAATGTCATCCCCAACACCGATACCGGCGGCGATATCATCTCCACGCAAATCTACCTGTCTCCATTCGAGGATAGCGAATATCAGTGTGATGATGGCGAATGCTTGAAAAACACCGCTTAGCGTTCCGCCGAGCACCTGCCCAAACATCGTCGACATATAAGCATACGGGTTGGCTGAGGTTGCAGACGAATCGAAAATGAACGATAAGATAATAGCAAACGCCAGTGCCAGTGCCACAATAGGCAGCACCAACGTGAGCACGCGCTTATATAGCACAAAGTAGAGCCCACTTATCAGTGCGCGACTACTGCTAGGGTCGTACTGCTCAGCCATCTCTTGTGGTGTGCCAAGTTCAGTCAACACGACACGGACATCCTTCTCGGTTGCAGGCGTGGCCCCACAACGCGTTTCAAGCATATCTGCAATGAGGCTATCGAGCTCGCGTTTCACTTCGTCGCGATCTTTACGTGGTAGGTAACGCGTCACAGCGTAGAGGTAACGTTCAATAAGGTCGGTCTGGGAGCCGGCTGCGGTCGCTGCGCCAGACGCAGTGCCGGTAGCAGCCGTGGTGTCCGAGTCAGCCGCAGTGTTGGGGTTGCCTGTAGTGCTCATGTAGTACTCCTTGTGTCTCGTAACAGTTTGTTCATACTCTTCGACGTTACATTCCATTGTGCTTTGAGTTCGGCAAGCACTTCTTGGCCAAACGTAGTGTTCGTGTAGTACTTACGCGGCTTCGCGCCTTCGGTGTTCCACGAGCTCTCGAGTAGCCCTTGACCCTCCAGCCTACGCAAAAGGGGATAGAGCGTATTCGCCTCGATTGCGATGCCGGTATCAGCCAGCTCACCGATAAGACTATAGCCATACGTAGGGGTTTCAAGCTTCGCAAGAACGGCAAGAACAATCATTCCGCGACGCATTTCAAGCACGAAACCTGCGACGAGTTCTTGCACATTAGGGTTGCTCATAGGTATCGACTCCCAGTATTCATGATTACATCATATAGTGTGATGCACAGTATGTCAAGCGGCATTTCCTTGTATGCGACCTTTTATCAAAATCGACCTATACTGGTGATTTTGAGCCTATATATGCTGAGAAATCAGACGTCGAGGCAGAAGCTGTTTTTACTTGACAGCGAACTTATTCTGTAGCAATCCTCGGGAACAGCGAATCGCCCTTAGTAACCGTATTCCCTACCGGCAGCTGCCCCCACTGCGTTGCGGCAGCAAGGTCATCAACGGCCCAGATATCACCGAGTGAAAGCCGCTCGAATACCTGCGCACTCGTGTTTGGCATTACCGGCGCACAGTACAACGCTGCGATACGCACTGTTTCGAGTGCATTGTAAAGCACCGCGTATAGCCGTGGTAGTGTCGCATCATCTTTTGCAAGCGCCCACGGTGCAGACTCTTCGAGATAGCGATTCGTCGCCTTGATAAGTTCCCACGTCGCCTCAAGCGCACCGGCGTAGTCGAGCTTAACCATACGCTCCTCGACCATTGCACCAAGCCCGGCCGCTATTTCGCGCAGCTCGGCACCCTCAGCAGCATCGGCATAGCCGCTCGCATCGGGCACAGCACCATCGCAATATTTGCCCACCATATTGAACAGCCGCGAACACAGATTACCCCAGTCGTTGGCAAGGTCGCCGTTATACCGCTGCACCATTGCTTCGTGCGAGATTGAACCGTCGGTACCAAACTGCACGTCGCGCAGGAAGTAATAACGATAGCCATCGACGCCGAACTGTTCGACGAGCTCGGCCGGAGTCTGCGCGTTACCCTTGCTCTTGCTCATCTTTTCACCCTTCGTGAGCAAGAACCCATGAGCGAAAACACGCTGAGGCAGCTCAAGGCCGGCCGCCATCAAAAGTGCCGGCCAAATGATACAGTGAAAGCGGATGATGTCCTTGCCGACGTAGTGGAGCTGTGCCGGCCAACGATGTGCAAATTCGGCAGCGCGCGCCTCAGCGTCCGCGGCATTCTTGTCGGTGCCGTACCCGATTGCGCTGATGTAATTGATGAGCGCATCGAACCAGACGTACATCGTGTGTGATTCATCCCATGGCAGCGGGATGCCCCACTTAACGTTTGAGCGCGAGATGGAGATATCGTCGAGCCCACGCTCAACGAACGAACGTACCTCGTTCATGCGCGTCTCCGGCGCAACATGCGCGAGGCCATCGGACGTACTGTCGTACCATTCCAGCAGCTTATCGGTATATTTTGAGAGCTTAAAGAAGTAGTTTTCCTCGGTAACGAACGTGAGTGGACGTGTGCAATCCGGGCACATACGCTCGCCAGCTTCGTTGGCTGGCTCAAGGTTTGCCTCGGCCCAATAGGTCTCATCGGGCAGACAGTACCAGCCCTCGTACGTGCCGGCGTAGATGTCACCGCTCTCGTAGAGACGACGCGCCAGCTCTTGAACCGCATGCGTGTGTGTCGGGTCGGTCGTGCGAATGAACTGATCGTTGCTTATTGAGAGCATGCGCCACGTCTCTTGGAACTCACCGGCAAGCCTATCGACCCACTCGCGTGGCGTCACGCCGGCTGCCGTTGCGGCCTGCTCGACCTTCTGCCCGTGCTCGTCGAGGCCGGTTAAAAACCATACGTCGTAGCCGGTCATGCGACGATACCGCGCCATCGCGTCTGCGGCAATCGTCGTGTACGCCGTGCCCAGATGCGGCACGCTGTTCACGTAATAGATTGGCGTAGTAAGGTAAAACGACGGTTTTTCCGGCTTTGTGCTCATGACAACCCTTCGTACTTGTCGAGGTGGACGCGAGGGATGCGTTCCCGGCGCGGTGCCTCGATGATGATGACAATTTCGCCTTTTATACTATCACGAGCAGCGAACGTGGCGGCGAGTTCAGGCAGGGTGCCGCGCACGACCTCCTCGTGGAGCTTCGTCAGCTCGCGCACCACGGCGGCACGACGACGCCCGGCACCGAATACTGCCGCACAGGTCTCAAGCGTACGTACGAGGCGGTGAGGCGATTCGTAGAAGATGAGTGTGGCGTCGGCAAAAACAGCATCCGGCAAGGCAAGTGCCTCGAGTGCCTCACGCTGTGCCTTTGCCTTGCGCGACAGAAAGCCGCCAAAATAGAACGTATCGCTCGCAAGACCGCTAGCCGTTAGTGCTGCAACAAGCGCAGACGGCCCGGGAATGACCGTCACCGGTACGGACGCAGTAGTAACCGCTTCAGCCTTCGCAGCCATCAGCACGGCATCTATGAGTGTCTGGCCTGGGTCACTCACCCCCGGTGTACCGGCATCGCTTACAAGTGCAATATCCTCACCGGCAAGCACCCGCTCAACGATTACGGGAGTCTTCGCGTAAGCGGTGTGCTCATCGAATCGCTCAACACGAGGAGTGGCGCCGATATGCGCAAGAAGCTTACCGGTCACACGTGTGTCCTCGGCAAGCACCGTCTCGACCTCACCAAGCACTTCGCGTGCCCGCACACTCAGGTCGCCCAGATTACCAATAGGTGTTGAGACTACATACAGCATAGATATCAGTATAATGGTTACTGGTAGAAGCATATGAAATCAAGTGGAGTAACCAAACAACCTAAGATGCGCTCTTCTCAAAAGAAGCACAAAAAATGGCTTGTGGCCGCCATGGTCATCCTTTGTATTGCGCTCGGATTCGTACTTTACCTCGCCGCTTCCATTTGGTCATTTGGCACGTATGACGAAATTGTTGAAGCAGATGTTGTCATCGTCTTGGGTGCCGGTACCGATGGCTACCGTCCTTCTCCGGTATTCCGAGAGCGTCTTAACCATGCTATCCAGCTCTATCAAGATGGCTTCGCAGACAAGATAATCCTTACCGGCGGTATTCCGGAAGGTGCCCTCAGATCGGATGCATCAATTGCGCGAGATTACATTGTCTCAAAAGGTATACCCGAACAAGACGTCCTCATCGAAGAACAATCCATGTTCACTCATGAAAATCTGCAATACGCTAAGAAAATTATGGAAGACAATGCATTGGAAACTGCGCTCATCGTAAGCGACCCTATCCATATGAAGCGAGCAATATTGGTCGCACAAGATGTCAATATCGAAGCATACTCTTCACCGACAAGAACAACACAATACGCCACACTTAAAACACAGTTACCGTTTCTCGCACGAGAGACATTCGTCCATATTGGATATCAGATTTACCGAATATTCAATACAAGCTTACTAGCTTTTATTTAAGCGAGAGCTACGCAAACATAAGACTTAGACGAAAGCTGGTGTGCTCGCTATCCGATTTCGTGTAAGGTATAGCGACGTGTGCCGAGGCCGAACTCCTCACCATAGCTGATGACGCGCGTGCCATCGGTACCGTGGATTTTGGTAAACTTGTCGACGCCTGCACCCATGTCTTCGGCACGTGAGCCGACGTTGCCAACCGCCTGCACAATAAGATCGTAAGCTGCCTGATCGATAGCAACCATATCACGGCTTGCCATCAGTCCAATATCGGGCACAAGCGGCGCATCGGAGTAACGCCAGCAATCGCACTCGGGCGTAATGTTCGTCAAAAACGACAGGTAAATCATCTTGTTGCGCTTGGCTCGCGCGACACCAGCTGCATGTTCAACCATCTTCTCCTGCATGACGTTCGGGTCGGTCTCAAGCGAAATAGCAATCGCATCTGTGTTGCATGCCGCGACACACTCGCCGCACCCATAGCATGTGCTATAGTCGATACGCGCTGCGCCCATCGAGTCGTCAATCGTAATGGCCTGCACCGGACACCACTGTACGCAACGATTGCAGCGCGTGCATTTGGCCGCTTCAACCATAGGTTGTACATCGGAGTGCATACGCTGTTTCGCCGAACGCGAACCCAGTCCCATACCCACGTTTTTGACCGCGCCACCAAAGCCCGCGACGCCATGGCCCTTCACATGGCTGATGACAACCATCGCATCGGCCTCCACAGCAGCCGAACCTATCCGTACCGTCGGACAGTGTTTACCGTCGACGCGCACGTCGATAAAATCACGCCCGTGTAAGCCGTCGGCAACGATAAATGGTGCCTCGACGGTCGCGTAGCTAAAACCATTGTGGAGCGCACACTCGGTATGATCGACGGCGTTAGCACGCTGCCCACTGTAGAGCGTGTTTGCGTCGGTCAAAAACGGGCGTCCGCCGAGTTCCTTGACGAGTTGCACGACCTTACGCACATAGATAGGACTGACGAATGCCGTGTTGCCCGCCTCGCCACAGTGAATCTTGATAGCAACAAAATCACCCGGTGAAACAACTCCGGCGAGTCCGGCACGCTCTAACGCGGCACCGGCGCGCTCGACAAGCGAGCGTTTTTGCTCGGTGGCCATCGGCGCAAAGTACACATCGGCTCCGAGCTCGCTAGGACGTGCTTCAGGTTGCGACTGTGTTCCTACTAACGTGTGCTCCGGTGAGTGCAGCGGGTGATGTTCGTCTTCTTCGAGCTCTTCTTCGAGCATATCCTCTTCATTCAGCTTGACGACCTCTTGGTACGCTGCTGAAAGTTCGGCGTTCTCGGCAAAGAGCGTTGAGGCTTCGGTCGGGCCTGGTTCAGGCTCTGCAATCGGTGGCTCGGGAAACTCTTCGGCAAGTTCGGGAACCTCGGCTGGATGAATCGGTTCGACTGCGGTAAGCGCGGCGATGTCCTCGTCGTTGAGGTGCTCATACTCGGGGACTTCGGTCGGTGCAACGGCCGCCGCTTCACGTGCATCGAGTTCCTCGCTCAGCGTCGAGCCATAGCCCGTCAAAAAACTCGGCATCGGGTACTGCGAGAGGGTCTCCGATGTCTCGGGAGTTTCTTCGATGGTATCTTCCTCGGCGACAACTGCCGTAGCGGTAGTGCTCGGACGGACGCCTTCCAGCACGTACTCGGCCATCGAGAGAGTAATCGGTTGCTGCTTGCGGTATGCGTATGCGCTCAGATTGATGAGCGCACTCTTGAGCGCTTGGTCGGTATATCGATGCTGCGCGATATAGCCGATGACTTCGTCAGGAACGGTCAGCCCTTCGCGCGCAGCCTTGTCGCGCAGAATAATCTCGCGTTCCTCCGGAGACGGTGTCGGCCCTGCCATACGGTTCCCTCGAATTCGTGAATCGCCGGTCTTAAGGATTCTTCGTTTCGACCGTCGGTGAAGCGAGAATCGAGTTGAGCGGCTGGGCAGCACCCTGCACGAAACCGGTGCTCTCGACGAGCGAAATGATGGCCATCTCATCCGCCATACTTGCACAATAGAGCACTACAAGAATATCGAGATTCGTGTCGAGAGAAGCACTCACCAGCACAAGGTTTGAGTCACGTAGTGTTCGGAAGATACTGCGTGCTGCATACTCGGGATCGGCCATCGCCTGCTCGTTGAGCTGGAACGGAATTTCTGCACACGGATCGCCACCGCCAAACTCTTGCGAGTAGACGCCGTTAATGAACGAGATGTTGTTCGAGTACGCATACGCTGCCAGTGTAAATGCTATAACACCGATGACAACAATAACGATAACGATGATGCCTTGTGGCGAGGTGAACGAGAACTTCCCGGATGATTTCTTCGGCGTATGCTTGCCTTGCGCTGATGCCTGTTTGGGCGCATGGTGTTTCGGTGCAGGCTTCTTCGGTGGCGTGTTGGCCGAGGCGCCGGCCTTCACTGATGCACTGCCCGATGCAGCGTCACCGCCTGAGGCTCCACTGCCAGAACCACGCTGACGCGCAATGATGGCAAAAAGTGCTATCAGCAAGGCAACGAGTGCCACCGCTAACACAATGAGTATCGCCGTAAAGTTATCGGTCGACCCTTGCTGCGCAGCCGCGCGTGAAAACGTATATTGCATTGTATAGGTTTCCCCGGCGGTGGCCGGCGCAATCGTCGTGCCATAGACCATGCCGTCAATACCCAGGCCTAACGACGAGTAACCAACTTGATTTTCCATCGTCATCTCAAGCGGTGCCTCAACGCCCATCGTCAGCATATCGACATCGATGGCCGGCGTATACGAGAAACTTGCAAAACCCGTATCGGCGCCGGTCGAGGTCAGAAACGAGCCGGTTACCGAGGTTTCAAACTGCACCATGCGACTCTGCGTTAGATCCGCAAGGTAGATATCGTACTCGCCGCGCGTCTCAAGAAGCGTATAGGTCGTCGTCGTGTCGTTGCTGCCCTGCGTGTCGTCCAATTCACCGACCCAGCGTATTTCAGCGCCCGCAGGAACGGCCACCGGAATCTGCGCCGGAAGCGGCGCGTCGTCGGGAAGCACCGTTACTACATGAAAGCGTAGCACCGGACTATTGGTGCCGATAATACCGACATCAGTCCTTAATGCTCTGGTGACCGGCTGCGCACCGGCAAGCGCGGTGCCAAATAAGGTGCCGACGAGCACGAGCGTACCGATAAAAGCAGCAATGCTACCAAATCTACGAAGAGTGGGCAGTGAAACGGGCATGGGTCCTCCATCTTGTCACACGACGAACAGATACACGCATGTATAGAGTACTGATTGTAGCATAAAGCTAGAAGTTGAGGCTGGCGAGTAAGGTCTCGTTAAAAGTGTCGGAGGCCGCAAGGTTGATGACGTCGACGGTGCCCTCGATGTCGGTCGATGCACCGCATGCGACCTTGCGCAGTCCTTCGAGAACGGCATTGGCCTGCGAGCCGGCGATGGTCGGCGCGCAGAACGCCGTAAAGTGCGCGTTGGCGAGGCTGCGTGGAAAGAGGCCGATGCTCGCTGCTGCCTCAACGTTCATCTTGAGGCCGAACGTACCGGCGAGTATGACATCGGCAACGAGCGCCGGGTCGATGTCGGCGTGCGCGAGCAGCCCCTCGATACCGGCACAGACGGCCGCCTTTGCCAGCTGGAAGTCGCGGATATCTTCCTGGACGAAGGGAGCCGCCATCGCCTCGTCGACGATACGGCCTGACGCATCGATTGAGCCATAATGCAGGTACTGCGCAACATGGTTGATGACGTCGGTGCCACGCCACTTCGGGTTCGCGTGTGCGGTGACCCCCTCGAAGGTCGGGCCGGCCGGCACGCTTGTGGCGTAGAGGTGGGTGCCCGTGCGCAACATGATTTCGGCGTTTGTGCCCAAATCGATGAGGAGCTGTGCCGGCTCGTCAGGGGGTAGCACGGTCGCAAGATCGGTCGCAATGAGTGCCGCGCGCGCGTCGCCGCCGACAAAGTTTCCTATAGGCGAAAGAAGCTCCACACGCTCGTTGTGTTCGTCGGCCGGTTCGTAGAGTTGAGTCATCACCGTATTGCCGGCGGCGACCATGCGTGTGCACCGCGCGAGGAGCTTCTCCTCGTAGCCGGCTGCGGCATCGTGTATGGCGGCGGCGACGCTGCGGTGCGCGGCCTCGCGGAGCTCAGTGCGCGTCGTTTCTGCGGCAGAGTCATCGGTGCCGTCACTGGTCGCGTGAGTCAGGCGTGTGAGAATATCGCGGCCGTAAAAGACTTGCTCGTTAGGGGCGCGACCGTAGGCAACGACCTTCCCGTCGGGCGCTCCGTCGTCACTGCTTGCGGCTTGATCGCTCGTCTTGTCGCTGCTTGTACGGTCGCAATCAAGAAAGGCGACCTCGATAAAGGTCGTCCCAATGTCGATGACGAGTGCGAGCTTTTCGATCACGCCATGCCCACCATGAGCTCGCGTCCACCGAGCACATGCACGTGCAGGTGAAAGACGGTTTGCCCGGCATCGACGCCGTTGTTTTGGACGATACGATAGCCTGACTCGTCGATGCCTTTGCGACGCGCAACCTCGTGTACAGCACCGAAGATATGGCCGAGCAGCTCAGGATCGGGCTTATCGGTGAGGTTGACGACGTGCTGCTTCGGGATGATGAGCGTGTGGACCGGTGCCTGTGGGGAGATGTCGTCGAAGGCAACGACGTAGTCATCCTCGTAGACGAGCGGCACATCGAGCTCACCTGCGGCTATCTTGCAGAAGATGCAGTCGGTGTCGACAGGGGTGTCGGGGGTTGCGGCGGGGGTTGCGCTCACGAGAGCACCTCTTCGCCGGTCGCCGGTGCCGGCTCGACGTCACCAAGCAATGTCGTCACCTTTTGTTGTGCCGTTTCAAGCGTGACCTGTAGCTCCTTAATGAGTGTCACACCACGCTCGTAACGCGCAAGACTTTCTTCTAGTTCAAGCTTGCCGCCCTCGAGGTCACGCACGATCGCCTCAAGCTCTTCGATGCCACGTGCAAATGTCTGTTTCTCTGCCATCATCTTTCCTTTCGTGTTGCTGCCTGTATGTCGGTGACGTTCGCCGTTATCGCGCCGTCGGCAACCTTGACCGTAATGTCGTCGCCGACGGTAACCTTCTCAACTGAGTCGACGACGCCGTTGGTAGCCGCGTCGAAGACTGCCGCGTATCCACGCGAAAGTACTTCGAGCGGACTGAGCGCATCGAGCTGAGCAACTGCGCGCGAAAAGCGGCTGAGCGCGGGCTGTATGAGACGCGGCCCGATAGCCTGTATGCGTGCACGCGTTGCCTCAAGAAGAGCCTCGTCGCGCGCGAGCCGTGTCGGTAACGCACGGCGCATGCGTTCGGCGAGCGCGTCAAGCGTGAGACTATCGTGAGCGAGACGCCCGGGGAGCGCGCGCTCCAGCTGTTGCTGGAGCGTATCGAGCCTCAAGGTGTATTGCTCGAGCAATACATCGAGATCGATACGCATCGCAAAGCCGCGCAGTACGCCGCGCAGTTCTTCGCGGTCGGGCACGACTGCCTCGGCAGCAGCAGTCGGCGTCGAAGCGCGCACATCGGCGACCATGTCGGCGATCGAGTGGTCGGGCTCGTGCCCGATGCCGGCGACGATCGGCGTACGCGCGGCCGCGATAGCGCGCGCCACCTCCTCAGAAGAAAACGGCAGCAGGTCCTCGAAGGAACCGCCGCCGCGCACCACAAGTATGACGTCGGCGGTATCCTGCGCGCTCTGCGTGCTCTGTGCGTCGGCCGCCTCAATCGCAGCGGCGATCTGGTGCTCGACATCGGCGCCTTCGACGGCCGTGCCGTAAAACAGCACCTCGGCAACGGGATATCTGCGTGCGAGTGTGCGCAATACATCGTGAACGGCTGCACCGTTTGGACTTGTAACGAGCGCGATTCGCTCGGGGAACTCGGGCAGAGGCTTCTTGCGCTCATCGCTCATCAATCCTTCGGCCTCGAGCTTGCGTGCACGCGCGGCGACCTGCGCACGCAAATCCCCTTCGCCGGCGACCTTGATAGCACGCGGCATAAATGACATGCGTCCCTTCGCGGTGTAAACATCGAATGCGCCGTCCATCTCGACGAGCATGCCATCGCGTAGCTCGATGCCTTGGCTTGTGTAGACGTTCTTCCACAGAGTGACGTCCATCACGCTGGCGTCGTCTTTGAGCTGAAAGTAGAACGCGCTGTACGTCGAGTGTGGCTTGAAGCCCGTCACTTCACCAGCAACGCGCAGAGAAGCCGCACGCAACTTATCTTTGGCAATAGTGAGCGCAGCGGTGACACTCACGACGACAGGTTCGGTCAACTGCTGCTCCTCCCCAACCCGATGTAGTAGAGCAGGTACAGTACCGAAACGAGCGCGGCAGCGACATAGGTCAACGCAGCGGCATTGAGTACGCGGCGCGCGCCGGGAAGCTCGGCGCTCGTAAGAATGCCACTCGTCTGCAGCTGAGCAAGTGCGCGGCTGCTTGCGTTGAACTCGACAGGAAGTGTGACGATCTGAAAGACGATGGCAAAGCTGTAAAAGATGATGCCGAGCCAAAAGAGCTGGAGCATGTTAAGGATGATGCCGACGAGGATGAGTATCCACGAGAGCGACGATCCGAAGTTGACGACCGGCACAATCGCGCTGCGGATTTCGCCCCATACGTAACGCTCGGCCGTCTGCATCGCGTGGCCAACTTCGTGCGCGGCGACCGCGTTGGCGCTAATGGAGGAGACGCCGTAGACCGGTTTTGAGAGGCCGACGACGTTCTTACGTGGGTCGTAGTGGTCAGTCAAGTCGCCATCGACGGCACGCACGACCACCGAAGTGCGGCTGGTTCCCGTTGCGGAAGCGCCTGTTTCGGTCATGCTCGCCGCAATACCGTTGGCCTGCAGAATACGCTCGGCAACCTGTGCGCCGGTGAGCCCGCCGACAGGGCGCACATTGCTGTAACGCTTGAAGGTGCGCTTTATGTAGAACTGTGCTGCACCCCCAAGGGCAACGGTCACGGCAATCAGTATCAAAAAGTTTGGTGTAAACATCGTGAGCACTCCTTCTGAATTCTCTCACTTATTTTAGCACGACTTTAGCACGACGCAGGGAAGCTTTGGCCCTCGTTTGTGCCGATGGGTGCGCCGGTGCTCGTGTCGATATTCGTGTCGATATTGTCCCAGTTCCATCGGTCGCTCCGATATTTTTCGATGAGCGCAGCAGGTACGGTCAGGAGCTCATGTTCGAGCACGGCCGCAGCACGCGATGAGGACATCGTCTCGCCAAGTTCTTCGGCAAAACGAGCAAGACTGAGGCCGGGCAGATAGGGGGCAAGGTTCGTCACGCGCGCCTCGTGCGAGTCAACACCACGCGCCTGTGTGCGCACCTTTGGCTTGAGCGCATCGGCCAGGGCGCTGAGATCGCTCTCCCACAGAATCGTGCCGTGATGGAGCAGCGTGGTGCCGTAGCGATACTGCGCGTTCCCGCTAAACTTCTTGCCTTCGACGAGCAGATCGTTGCGCCCTGAGAACTCGGCCGGTACCCCATGCTCGTTGAGGAGCTCGAGAAGGGGACGCGTAAAAAAATCGAAATCGTTGTTGTGATGTGCGCCATCGCGCAAGATGACGGTGAAGTTGAGGTTACCGGCATCGTGATAGACGGCGCCGCCGCCGCTCAGACGTCGCACGACGGCGATGTTGTGCTCGTCGACGTAGGCGCGATTGAGCTGGTTGGCGGTCGCTTGGTTGCGGCCTACTATGATGGCCGGACTATTGCTCCACAACATGAGCACGCTCGGGCTCGTATGTTTTATAAGATGTTCTTCGCGGGCGAGGTTTAGATAAGGATCGGTAGTATCGGGTGTTAGGAGCAGCAGATCAGAAGGCATGGATAGTCGCCTCTCGCTTCTCGTAGGTCGCCACGCCCTCAAAACCGCACGCTTGCAGAAGCGCGGCGGCACGGTCGATACCGGCCCCCACGTTTTCAGGCGTATGCGCATCCGAGCCAATCGTCACGATACGGCCGCCGCGCGCCCGATACCGCCGCAGAATCGCCTCGTTGGGCAGACAGTCGTCAAGTGCCTGGCGCCACCCACTCGTATTGAGCTCGATGCCCCGGCCTCGCTGCACAATGACGTCAAATATCTCGTCAAATTCGGCGCGATAGTCGCGTTCGTCGAAGTCATAGTCAAGCTCGCGCTTAAAGTAGCGCCATGGATACGTCAGGTGGCCGAGTACATCGAAATCGTGGTCGCTCACCATCTCGAGGACGAGGCGCAGGTAGGCACGATAGAGCCCACACGGTTCGTGGCTGGCGACGCTCGACATACCGATGTCATAGCTAGGATCGAGGTAGTGAATCGAGCCGATGATGAAACCGGGCCGATGAAGCTCGGTGAAGCGCGCTGCTTCGGCCGAGTTGAACTGCGGCTGCCCGAACTCCACGCCACGCACGAGAGTGAGCCGTCCGGCAAAGGTCGCACGCGCCGCTTCGAGGGCGGCATAGGCAGCGTCGAAGTCGGTCTGCCAATCAAACGTGTATCCCGGCAGAAAGTCGAGGTGATCGGTGACGGCGATGGTGTCGATGCCCGCTTCGACGGCTGCCTCACCCATCGCCTCAAGCGGCGCCATGCTATCAAACGAGGCATTGGTATGTAGGTGAAAGTCGCTCTTCATGTATCTTATTGAACCATATTTTGACCCCTACAGGGGTCATATACTGACCCCCACCTCAAAATATTGTGGTATAATCGGTGCAAACGCTTTCACGAAAGGGGCTACTATCATGAAACGATTCTGGGTAATGCTTGCGCTTGTCGCAATGCTTGTGGGGGCGCTCGCAATCGTTGGATGTGCCAATGACACACCAACCGAAGAAGAGAACGCCGAAGAGATTTCTCAGAGCTCGGTTACTGCCATCATGGGTAATGGTGACGACGAAGAAGTCGATGAGGAGATCGATTCCGCCGGCGTCAACGACGAAGACACCGAATAACCACAACTTTTTATACGTCACACGAGAAGAGGAGCCCCCCGGCTCCTCTTTTTTGTCATGGTGCGCGATACAAGACTTGAACTTGTGACCCCTTGCGTGTCGAGCAAGTGCTCTACCAACTGAGCTAATCGCGCACGGTTAGCCAGTGTATCACGAACCCACTCGTTGTGCCAGATGTCGCTGCTTGATGCCGCTGCTCGAACCCGTCGCTACGTTACGTTCGTTCTCGGCGTAGAAGATCGAGAGGCTCTACGGGAAACGGCGTCGTGAGCACGTAGGTGTCGGTGGCGCGATTGGCGCATTCGACCGGCTCATCGTACTCGGTGCGGATTTCAGTTATGGAAAGTTCGCGCACGGGTCGACCCGGCGAGAGCACCTCGATGGTATCGCCAACCCCAAAACGGTTGCGCTGCTGCACCGTGACGCGCCATGTGGCACCTACTGCCTCACAACTGAGAACGCGCGCGACGAGATCATGTGTCTGCGTGTACTCGACGGCATCGTAGGTTTGGTCCGGTGCGCCGAAGAAGAACCCGGTGTGGTACGGGCGATGGCTGACGCGCTCCATCTCGGGCAGAAATGCCTGTGGATCGGCGCCGTCGAGCACGTGACGATACGCGTTGACGACCGTCGCCACATAGTACGCCCCCTTAACACGCCCCTCAATTTTGAGCGAGTCAACGCCAGCTTCGCGCAGGTCATCGAGATGTTCAAGCATCATGAGATCTTGCGAGCTCATGAGATAGGTGCCCCGAAAGTCTTGCGCAAGGGGAAGCTGTTTGTCCGGTCGCGTTTCCTCAATAAGCGCGTAGTTCCAGCGGCACGGCTGCGTGCAGTGGCCTTGGTTTGCGTCGCGGTCGTTGAGATACGCGCTGATGAGACATCGTCCCGAATACGCCACGCACATCGCCCCATGTACGAAGACCTCGAGTTCGAGATCGTGCGCGCCTGCCGCATTGAGATCGGTACGAATCGCCGCGATTTCCTTGAGGGTAAGCTCACGTGCAAGTACGATACGGCGCGCGCCCAGCTCGTACCACTGAAGCGCTGCGCCTGCATTGGTCACACTTGCCTGTGTGCTGACGTGGATGGCCGGCCGGAACTGAGACGCCGTCGCATGTGGTGCCACCTGCAAGACATCGCGTACGATACGTAGCGCTCCGAGGTCGCTGAGAATAATGGCATCAACACCGAGCTTAGTGAGCTGCTCGATGTAGGAGGCGAACGCTGCCTCATCGCCCGGATGGAGCAGGGCGTTGCAGGTCACAAAGATGCGCTTGCCGGCTTCGTGGGTCAAGGTAGTAGCTTCACGCAGGCCTTCGAGGTCAAAGTTGTCGGCACGCTGACGCAGGCCGAACCGCTCGCCACCTACGTAAACGGCATCCGCGCCAAAGTGGAGCGCGTATTCAAGCTGCTCGTATCCGCCAGCCGGCGCTAAAAGCTCCATGGGTGTTAGGCAGTGTCGAGGAGACGTATCAGTGTCGTGGTGTATTCGGTAGTCGTGGCGGTGCCGCCGAGGTCGGGTGTGAGTGTACTGCCCTCGACTATCGCGGTTGCGATAGCGCGCTCAATACGAACGGCGGCATCGGTCTCGCCGAGGTGACGCAGCATCATTGCAGCGCTCAAAATGAGTGCGGTCGGATTTGCGACACCGAGACCGGCGATGTCGGGTGCGCTGCCATGAACGGCCTCAAAGATGGCCGCATCCTTACCGATGTTGGCGCCGGGCGCTAGGCCCAGCCCCCCGACGAGTCCCGCGCAAAGATCGCTCACAATGTCGCCGTAGAGGTTCGGCATAACCATCACATCGAACTGTTGCGGATTCAATACAAGCTGCATACAGCAGGCATCGACGATGACATCGTTGACTTCGATACCGTGCTCGGCGCATGCGTCGGCGTATTCGTCAGCGACCTCGCGTGCGACGCGTAAAAACAGCCCGTCGGAGTGTTTCATAATGTTCGCCTTGTGCACCACGGTGACCTTTTTGCGTCCGTTGGCAATCGCATAATCGAACGCGGCTTCGACGATACGGCGCGACCCAAACTCGCTGATCGGTTTAATCGACTTGCCGGCGCAGTCACGAATCGTAACGCCGCTCAGCTTCTCGATGCAAGCGCGTAGCTCGGCAGCTTCGTCGGAATGCGCCTCGAACTCGATGCCGGCGTACAGATCCTCGGTGTTTTCACGAAAGATAACGATGTCCACGGGTTCGGCGGGCGGACACGAAGGGCATCTGCGCAGCGCTTCAGCACCGAAGCTGCGTATGGGACGCAGGTTCGTGTAGAGGTCGAGTTCTTTGCGCAACGCCACATTAATCGAGCGAAAGCCGGTGCCGACCGGCGTCGTCGTCGGGCCCTTAATGGCGAGTTTATTCTGTACGATAGCGTCGATGACCTTGGCAGGAAGCGGTTCACCTGCGGTTTCAAAGACGGCCTCACCGGCATGTTGTACGTCCCAGTCGAACACAATACCTGCGGCCGCAACGACGGCCTGCATCGCCTCGGTGATTTCCGGGCCGATGCCGTCACCGGGGATAAGTGTGGCGCGATACGTCATTTTTTCGCCGGCTTTTTCTTGGCGGGAGTCTTCGCGGAGGCCTTGGTGGAAGGCTTTTTCGCGGGGGTCTTCGGAACCGGAGTCGTCTTCGCGGGAGCTTTTTTCGGCGCTGGCGTGCTTCGTGGCGTGCGACGGCGTGCAGTCATCCTTACGATAGCCATCGCCTTACGCTTGAGCGGCCCATGCGCATTGGCTGCATCGAACTTAAAGTACGCGTTGACCTCTTTGCGCACGTCATCGTCGATATCTCCGACGATCATTTCCATGAACTCGTTGAGCATCGTCACGAACTCGGGGTCGCCGTGATAGCATCGCAACGCGTCGCTGATGAGCGGCCACGCACGTTTCGACCGTGTCGGCGTCGAGGCCCCGTACATCGTAAGTAAGCGAAATGCGCCGAGACGTACCTCGCCACTGTGCTCATCGTAGAGACACTCTTCGATGCCTTCCCACGCGCGATCGATAACACGCACGTCGACGTTGGCAATGAGATGCAGGATGGCGAGCGCGTTGTAGCGCGTAAGTGCTTCGGGGCGCGAAAGCGCGTCGATGAGCCGGTCGATGAACTCGATGGCCATCTCGACATGCGTATCGGCAATATCGCGCAGCACCTGACTGGCGTACTCACGCGTCAGACGCGAAGAGTCAGCAAGGGCGTTCGCAATCGTGCGGCGCACCGCTACGTAGCGAATCGCCAGCTCAGTGACCTCATCGATGGGCGCTTCGATATCGATATCGTAGCGTCTCATCTATGCCTCCTCAAGGTTGAAGCCGCCATGTTTGCGGATGTGGGCGACAAGGCCTCCATCAGCGAGCAGCTGCGCCATCACCGGCGGAAGCGGCGCGAATGTTATCTCGGTGCCTTGGGTCAGATTATGCACTATGCCGGCCTCAAGATCGACGTCAAGTTCGTCGCCATCGTTGATTTGATCGGTGTCACAGATCACGACGGGCAGTCCAGTATTGATCGCGTTGCGGTAGAAAATACGCGCAAAACTCTTTGCGAGCACCGCCTTCGTCTGCGAGTGAATGAGCACGAGCGGCGCTTGCTCACGACTCGAGCCCATGCCAAAGTTCGTACCGGCGACGAGATATCCGCCGCCTGCTTTAGCGAGCTTTTCATGATAGCGTGGGTCGAGGTCCTCCATCGCGTGAACGGCCATCGCCTCCATATCAGCGCTCTTGAACTTGTACTTGCCGCTGATGATGTAGTCGGTGTTGATGTCGTCACCGTACTTGAAAGCGGGATACGTCGTGCGACACCCACAGGTGCAGCCGGTGTTGGGGGCGCAACTCATACGATCTCTCCTGCCAGAACGGATTTCGCAACCGTCGCCGGACTTGCGAGGTAGATAAATGCGTTGCTGTTGCCCATGCGGCCCTTGAAGTTGCGATTCGCGGTGCTGATAACGTTCTCACCGTCGGACGGCACCCCATTGTGAGTGCCCACACACGGACCGCAGCCGGGAGTCACCAGACACGCGCCGGCCTCGGCGAGCGCCTGGATGTGGCCGGCCTCGATGGCGGCGAGCAGGATGTCTTTGCTGGCAGGTGCGACGATAAGCCGCACGCCGGGCGCGAGCGTCGTGCCGCGGACGATGTCGGCGGCGATAGCGAGGTCTTCAAGACGGCCGTTCGTGCAGGTGCCGAGCACCCCCTGTTGAATCGGGGTACCGACGACATCGGCCAGCGGCACGACGTTGTCAACGGCGTGCGGCTTAGCGACCTGCGGGGTTAGCTCGGTCACGTCTATCTCGATGACGCGCTCGTAGACGGCGTCGGAGTCGGGGTTCTGCGGATGTGGTGCACGTGGCGCGCGAGATGCGCGTTGTCCGCAATCGGCGCGCACAGCAGCACGTTTGGCAGCATCCTCAAGCCATGCGAGCGTTTTGTCGTCGGCAGCCATGAGGCCGGCCTTTGCTCCCAACTCGATAGCCATGTTCGATATCGTCATACGCGCATCGATCGACAGGTCGTCGATGACCGGACCCGAAAACTCGAGTGCCTGATACGTTGCGCCGTCGGCTCCGAGCATGCCGGCCAGATACAGGATGAGGTCCTTCGCGTACACATCCGGCGGCAACGTTCCGGTGAAGACGACTTTAATCGTTTCGGGCACCTTAAACCACAGCTTGCCGGTCGCCATCGCGGCGGCTCCATCGGTCGAGCCAACACCGGTCGAGAACACGTTAAGTGCGCCATAGGTGCAGGTATGGCTGTCGCAGCCAACCATCAGATCACCGGCGCTCAGGTGTCCTTGCTCGGGGATAAGCTGATGACAGACGCCGCAACCGACATCGTATACATGGCAGCCGGTCTTCTCGCCGAACGCGCGCATCATCGTATGGAGCGCGCTCACACCTTCGATGGGGCTGGGGCTGGAGTGGTCCATCACCAACGCCACCTTATCCGGGTCAAAAACGGTCTCGACCCCCATCGCTTCGAGCGCGCGAATAGCGAGCGGCGAGGTGCCGTCCTGCCCCATCACGAAGTCGATATCGGCGACAACGATGTCACCGGCGCGCGCATCGGTGCCACTATGCGCCGACATAATCTTTTCAGCTATCGTTTTACCTGCCATTGCGGTTACTCTGCCTTCTCTGCCTTCGCCGCTTTCGTTGAAGCAGCGGCTTTCGTGTCTGTCGGCAGGCCGACGGTAGGATCGACGCCAGCGGTTACGAGAAACTCATGATATAGCTCGACGAGCTCCTTGTCGAAGAGCGAACGGTTTAGACCGACCGCCTTCGAACGCACCAGTGGCAGCAGGTCGGCGGCGTGCTCGCGCGTAATGGCGATACCGAACTCGGTCAGCTTCATCTCGATAGTCTTCGAACCACTGTGCTTGCCGACGACGATCTGGCGCTCGAGGCCGACCTCGTCGGGGCTGAACACTTCGTACGTTTTGGGGTTTTTGATGACGCCATCGGCATGAATGCCCGACTCATGAGCAAACATGTTCGAGCCGACGATTGGTTTCCATGCAGAGACGGTGCGGCCGGCCGCCTGCATGACGTAATCGGCGACCTCACGAAAGCGCTTCGTATCGATATCGAGATCGACGCCCTCAAGGTACTTGAGCGCCATGACGACCTCTTCGAGCGCAGCGTTACCGGCTCGCTCGCCCAGACCACCGACGGTGACGTTTATCCAGGTCGCGCCGGCATGGAGACCGGCGAGCGCGTTGGCCACGGCCATGCCGAAATCATTGTGCGTGTGCATCTCGACCTCAAGACCGGTCTCCTCGATGAGGTGCTTGACGATCGAGTAGCAGCGAAACGGCTCCATGATACCGATAGTGTCACAAAAACGAAGGCGATCGGCGCCCTCGGCTTTGGCGGCGGCGGCGAACTCAAGCAGAAAGCCGAGCTCGGTACGAGAGGCGTCCTCGGCGTTAACCGAGACATACACGTTGTGCTCCTTAGCGAAGGCAACGGCCTTGCGAATCGAGTCGAGCACCCACGCACGATCCTTGCGCAGCTTCGTCTCGATGTGAATGTCGGAGGTCGCCAGCGAGATAGCAATAGCATCGACACCGCAGCCCAGCGAGGTCTTGATGTCGTCGAGCGAGGCGCGATTCCATGCCAAAATGCTCGCGTTGAGCCCGAGGTGCGCAATCTCCTCGATAACCTCGCACTCGTCGCCGCCCATCGTAGGAATGCCGGCCTCGATCTGGTCGACGCCGATTTCATCGAGCATACGTGCAATGTTGACCTTTTCCTCGTTAGAAAAGACAACGCCTGCCGTTTGCTCGCCATCACGCAGCGTCGTGTCGTCGAGCTTGATAGGGAGGTCGCCCATTTTCGAGGCAACGGGTAGCTCCCATACCATCTGACCTGCGGCATTCTCAGGTATGTTGTGAAGGTCCTTCATAGGTGCTCCTTGTATTGTGGTAATTCTTTATTTTACCACAATGAGCCAAGGTAGTCGTTGTTAGTCACCGCATGTCGAATTGGCCTCGCACAACATCTCACCTATCTCCGCACACGTTGCAACCACCGGCTCGACGGGCAAAGCGCTCTGGACAACGTCGGCGTAGCGGGCATTGGCGGCTCGTGAATCGGCGATAACGACAAAACCGCGATCCGATCTGCTACGAATAAGACGACCGGTCGCCTGCTTGAGTTCGATAAGCATGTCGGGAATCATGTAATGTTCCCACCATTGCGCATCGATGGTTTTGCGCGCGAGGCTGAGTGGATCGGTCGGCGGCTTGAACGGCAGACGCGGTATGACAACGCAACGTAGTGTATCGCCCACCGCATCGAAGCCCTCCCAAAACGTCTTCGTCGCCATCAAGCTCGTGTTACATTCGCCAACAAAACGATCACGAATACGTTTTTGCCCTACCCTATCACGTTGGGCGAGCAACGGGATGTCTTGCTCGGCAAGAGGACCTCTCAGATTAGTATGAAGTTTAGTTAAATCAACACGGCTGGTAAACAACGTAAGTACGCCGCCCTTGGTCGCCACATGAATGTCGTACAAAAACCGTTCGAGCGCCTCATGATAGGCAGGATCTCGTGGCTCCGGCATGTCGCGTGCGATGAAGATGCGCATCTGCTCGTCAAGATCGAAGCTTGAAGCAAGCTGAATCGTCTTCATCTGCATCGGCTCGACATCCTCAAATTTTTCGAGACCGGTTGCATGCAAAAACGGAGCAAAGTCGTTTCCGGCAGCAAGAGTCGCACTCGTAAAGATTGTTGAGTTCGTGCTCTCAAGGAGATTTTCAGCAATCAACGAACCGACCTCGATATGTGCGACGGTTAACTGAACGTGAATAGGGCGGGCCGGGTCACGCGGATGCATGACAGACGCGTAGCGGAACCGATTCGCTTCGCTGGGAGCGAGAATCTCCTCAATGCCAACAGCGAACTCTTGCCATATCATCAACGAACGAATGAAGTCTCCGACGGCTGCCGGTAGCTCGGTGTTGCTTTCCTCAAAAGCAGCAACTACACTCTGGCCCCGCACCGCCGCCGCCGTGATAGTCTTGAGCAAGCGTGATGCGGCTTCTTCGACACGCTGCCATGGGGCATTGGCGCGCGCGGGTTCGGCAATAAAGATCTCGCTTGAGGAGAAGCCGGGGCGATCAGAGGCAGCAAGCGCAGCGGTAGCGTTGATAAGTTCGGGAAGCAGTGTCTCAGCATCGGCAACCTCGGTTTCAAAGGCGGCGATAAGGTCGATGGCAGGGCTGTCGGCAGTGGAATCCTTTGGTAAACCGGTGGCGGCACGCTTAAGCTGAGCAATGAGACCTGCGTGCTCACGACGGTAGTTACGAATCTGGGTCGCTAACTCGCGCGAATCTATGCCAGCCGAAAGCTGACGACGCGCTTCGGACTCAATGCCATGCGCCTCATCGAGCACGAGATAGCGCACCGGCGGCAAAAGCGTAGCCTGAGAAGCGGCATCACGACACACAAGAGCGTGATTCGTAACAACGATGTGCGATGAACGTGCTCGTATACGAGCGCCGTGCAGATAGCAAAAGTTCGGATAGAAACGACATTTTTGTTTGGCACAATCGAGCGGACGGGCAACAAGTTCGCGGTGTGCGTCGACACGCCAATAGAAGTTCAGCATTGATAGATCGCCCCAAGTATTGCGCGCGACCCATGCGAGTGCAAAGCAAATTTCATACGGCGCAAGCGAAGAAACCATTGATTTGTCACCAAGCTGAGCATCAAGCCGACGCAGGCAGATATAGTGCTCGTAGCCCTTGAGTGCCGTATAGCGCAAACTCCCACCCAGCGCTTCATTGAGTAGCGGAAGTTCACGATGAATAAGTTGATCAGACAGGGCATTCGTTTTGGTGGCAATACCAACGGTGATGTTATTCTGCTGGGCCGCAAGCGCTGCCGGTACGAGATAGGCGAGTGATTTACCCACACCGGTACCGGCTTCAATAGCGAGATGATACGACGCCGTAAAGGCGTCATTGACCTCGACGGCCATATCGGCCTGCTCTTGACGTGCTTCAGACTTCGGATACATCTTGCCTACCAGCTCATCGGGAGAAAATGACGACGCAACGGTGGTAAACTCGGGGAAGGTCAAGGTCGGATGTTCGTAAGCATCCTCAAAATCGTGCTGCTTGTCCTCTTTAACACAACGCGCCCGAACGGTGCGAAGATTGAACGCCGAAGGTTTATCGACACCCGCGAGCCCGTTCTGATACGTGCTGATAAGCTGCAGCCACATGGCAGCCGGCCACTTTGTCGGCTCGGCGACGGTAGCCATTGCGGACAGCACATCGAGCGGATACGTCGAGATTTCAGCAAGCATCATGCGCCAGAGAAGCGCAAGCGCCTCGACATCGGCCGATGCACGATGCAGATTGTCAACGAAGTCGGGCAGATACTCGGCAACAAGTGCGTCGAGACGATGGGCGAGCAGATGTGGCCACGCGATGCGAGCAAGCTCGACGGTATCGATCCAAGGACCGGGCAGCTCGCCACATGCCGCTTCAACGAAGCCGCGATCAAACGCGGCATTGTGCGCAACGAGGGGGGTATCTTTGATGAAATCACGAATTTGAGGAGCAACGTTCTCGATGGTAGGTGCATCGACGAGATCGGCATCGGTAATCGTTGTGATCTCAGTGATGCGCTTATGGAGAGGGCGCTCGGGGTTTACGAGGGTAGTGAAGCGATCGATGATATCCGGACCTTCCATACGGGCGATGGCAATTTCGATAATAGCATCGCGCTCAGACGAAAGGCCAGTCGTCTCGACATCGAGAATGCAGACCTGTGGCTCAAACCCAAAACGGATATCGCTCGCATCAACCGCAGGCGATATGTCGGCAACGTTACCCATAACGCTAGCATAACAGGGATGGGTACCCGCATGCCATGCCTCTGATATAATGCGGTCATGGCAACTACTCGAGGGCACAGGTTTCATAGACGTAATCCCAATGCGGCGAAAGATCGTGCGCGACGACGGTTTGTGCGTCCGGCGGTGTCGAAGAAGACCGCACGCAGATCGTGGCGCAGGTCGTGGAGTCGAAAACGTAAAATTGTGTTGGCGGCCAGCATCGTCGGGGTGTTGGTGTTACTCGGTGCGCTCGTGCTCGGCGGCGTGTATCACGTGCGCCAAACCGATGCGCGTAATACCGGGCTGGTCCCGGCAGGCATCTCGCTTGAAGGGCGCAACCTTGAGGGTAAAACACGCGATGAGGTCGAGCAGGTGGTGGCCGATGTCGTAGCCGAACGAACAGAGCATACCTTCTTTGTTTCGCTCGACGCAACCGATGCACCTGAGGCGATTGCCGTAACGGCTGCCGATTACGTGACAACCGATACCGCAACGCTCGTCGAACATATCATGGATGTGCGTAAAAGTATGACGTGGCCCGAGCGCATCAAGCACGATTTTTTTAACGAACCTATCGTGAAGTCATTCGAGACAACTTATGCGCTAGATACAGCGGCGCTTGAAACGTTGGCAGCGATTATCGTGGAGACGTTTACCGCTGCACCAACCGATGCTACGCTCTCTTTCGAGGGTTACACGCCATTCATTACCGATGAGCAGCCCGGACGTGCCGTCGATATTGAGCCAACGATGACTGCGGTTATTACCGCTATTGAACAGGCAATTTCTGGGATTGCTATGACAGACAATACGGTACCGGTCGTCGTACATACCATTGAACCTGTTGTTACGCGTGCAAGCCTGATGGAGCCGGTACTCACCGCCTCGATTGGCCAGCGACGTGTCATGCTCTGGAATGGTGATGAGCTCGTTAAAACCTATACATGCGCGGTCGGCCGACCGGCTTACCCCACGATTCCCGGCGAGTATTATATCGGCTTGAAGGAGATTAACCCTTCGTGGACCAATCCCGATCCCGACGGTTGGGGAAGTGGCTCCCCGGCCTTTGTCCCCGGGCCGAACGATTACCTAGGTGTACGGGGACTGCATATCTTCACGCTCGGCGGCCGTAACACGATGATGCTGTTTCACGGCGCGCTTGCCGGCGGTGCGGCGGGCACGGCAACGACACACGGATGTTTGCGTATGTTTAACCACGATGTTATCGATCTGTTCGACCGCGTGCCGGTCGGCACCCCTGTGAGACTTGTTCCTTAGGTTCTGCCTCGTTTTCTGCTATCATTATTGCCTGTGTGGATGGGTGGCAGAGTTCGGTTGATTGCGCTGGTCTCGAAAACCAGTCTACCGGCATCCCCGGTAGCGAGGGTTCGAATCCCTCCCCATCCTCCAGCAGTATTGGGAGGATTTACGGTGATTCGAGCCCGTGAGGGCGCGACATCCTCCACACGAAATGCGCGGAGAGCTGACCGAGTTGGCTGAAGGTGCTCGCCTGCTAAGCGAGTGTGCGGCTTAGAACCGTACCCGGGGTTCGAATCCCCGGCTCTCCGCCACAATTAAATCCTATAAGCGCACCAAAACCTTATTAGTGAGGTTATAGGATTTAGACTCACTTCACTGGCCAAAGCTATCATCCAATAAGTGCCAAAGTTCATAGTAGATATATGGCAAAGTTCATAGTCTTGTGGTATCTTATTGATGGTGATGCAAATGAACAATGATTACTTGAAACGTATCTCTGACGAAAAACTAGCCCTTCTTCTCCGTGCAAAGGGAGCAGTCCTGATTGAAGGTCCAAAATGGTGTGGAAAAACACGTTCTGCTGAAGAGTTGGCGGAGAGCGTCTTGTATATGCAAGACCCCGACACATCCAAAGAGAACATCCTCACGGCTCAAGTTAAGCCCTCTTTGCTTCTTGAGGGAAAAACTCCTCGTCTGTTAGATGAGTGGCAAGTGGCTCCTGAACTCTGGAATGCAGTACGATTTGCGGTTGATAAACGCCGAGCAAAGGGGCAGTTCATTTTGACTGGCTCTGTCGTCCCGACAAAGACTGATGATATGCATACTGGGACAGGACGCATCGCAAGAATGAAAATGAGAACGATGTCTTTGTATGAAACAGGAGACTCAACGGGTGAGATTTCTTTGGGGGCACTTTTTGACGGTGCAAAAAACATAGAGGGTCAGTCCAACCTCACAATTGATGAAATCGCTTTTGTTCTCAACCGTGGCGGTTGGCCAGAGGCAGCAAAAGAGTCTGATGAGAAAGTAGCATTGACCGTTGCAGCTGACTATCTTGAAGCAGTAATAAACGAAGACATTTCCAACGTTGATGACGTCGAAAAGAACCCCGACCGAGTAAGAGCACTTATACGGTCAATATCTAGAAATATCTCCAGCGAAGCGCGAGCGACCACGATATTGAACGACATGATTGCCAACGATGAAGCTCTATCTCGTGCAACCGTTGATCAATATATAGATGCTTTGAAGAAGCTCTTTGTGATAGAAGATTTACCCGCGTGGAGTGCCAAGCTTCGGTCAAGAACTGCAATCCGCACAACCGCCAAGAGACACTTTGTTGATCCATCTATTGCTGCTGCGGCACTTAGGGCAACACCAAAGCGTCTACTTTCTGACCTAAAAACATTCGGTTTTCTATTTGAATCGCTTTGCATCAGAGATTTAAGAGTTTATGCGGAAAGCATCGATGGTAGTGTATTCCATTACCGTGATAAAAGCGGCCTAGAAGTTGATGCGATTATTCAGCTTGCAGACGGTCGCTGGGGAGCTGTGGAAGTGAAATTAGGTGCCGGAGAAATCGAGGATGCCGCTGCAAACTTGCTTAAGCTCCAGCAGATAGTCAATACAGAAAAAATGAATAAACCTTCATTTTTGATGGTGCTCACAGGCACAAAATATGCCTTCCAAATGAAAAACAGTGTATGGGTAGTTCCGCTCGCCTGCTTAAAAAACTAACCAAGGACGAATAACAGTGAACACTAAAATTTACTTGAAAAAATTCGCCTCAATATGCAAAAGAGGAACATACGCTGATTTTAACAAGCTCTGCAGACAAAAGGGCAGCTTTATTCCTGCAAAACTATACAAATATTCAACTCTCAATCCGTGGGTTATTAAAAATCTTCAACGCAAACAGATATACCTTAGTAGTCCCGAGGACTTTAATGATCCATTCGATACTTTTAACGTGGGTCATGAACTGCAAGAATCGGCGCTAAAGCGGCTAGAGATAATGACGGGCATTCCACTATCAACACTTCTAGACGATAACCGAAAAGAGCAATTCGGAGAGGTTATCAATGACGGGTACAAAGAGCATCCAGGTTTTAGGAATGCGACTGGAGTCTGTTGCTTTACAGAAAAATCACCTGACAACATTATCATGTGGAGCCATTATGCTAATCAACATAAAGGAATTTGTTTAGAATATGATTTTGCAAAGCACAATGATATTATTCGCAGCTTATATCCTGTACTCTATAGAGACAAATACATTATTAGAAAGCTCCCTGAAAAACCAAAGGAACATATTCTCTACGATAGAGACCAGGTTATGCTTCTCCTAATCCAGGCTCATCTAGTTAAGTCTACAGAATGGGAGCATGAAAAGGAATGGCGCTTTCTTAGGCATATTAATGATGGGAATCGTGAAATTAATATTGCGCTTAATCCAACTCACATATATCTCGGGCTCAATATTGATAAGCTACCAGATGAAGAGCAGTCAATTTTGAGACACCTGAAGCAATTTGCAGAAAAGAATTATATCCCTATAAGTCAAATGAAACGTTCCAAAAATGAGTACAGCCTATACCCCACCAAGTCAGAATAGACATCCTTTTCGAAATTTTTGAATTTGCACGAAACAATACAAACACCATACGGTTGATGCGGGATATGTAATAATGTTTACAGTTAATCGTGTTTGTGGGAGCCAGATCCTATAAGCGCACTAATGCCACCTTTCGTACGGTTATAGGATTTGAGCTCACTTTACTTGCCTATCCTATATTTACGCCCCTTGTTCTCTCCGACTGCTTCCAGCAGTCCCATCTGGCTGAATTTGACAAGATACTTCTTGACGCTGGCAGGCGATTTATTTGTGAGAAGTTGAGCTCGGTAATTCGTGATCTCACCGTTTCGTTCTAGATAACCAGCGATTTGTTCGAGAAAGTCCAGTTCGCTCTTAGAGAGTTTATCGGTATTTATATCGGGAAATATATCGGTAACTTTATGAACAGGCAGTTCACTTAGTGCCTGATAGATAGCATCAAGCATGAACTCGATAAATATCCCTGAATCAGCTGAGTTTCCTGAAGCAGCTAAGACATCATAGTAGCCCTGCTGATTCTCATGGACTACGGTTTCAATTGGAAGCCATGCGAAAAGTTCATTCCATTCAGACAAGATGAGTGTCTGCCATAGTCGCCCAATACGGCCATTGCCATCCATGAAGGGATGGATGAATTCAATTTCGAAATGAACTATTGAACTCTTGATAAGTGGATGGAGATCGGTAGTTTTTGCCCAAGTGAATAAATCAGCAATAAGTTTAGGTACGAACTTCTGGTTAGCACCTGCATGGATGAGAGCGTCACCATCGAAAACTCCTACACCTGCACTGCGGAAATATCCGGAAGAATCTATGAGCTGTTCTGTCATGTACTTATGCGCTTGCAAAAAGTCTCTCTTAGAATAAGGATCAAACTCCAGTAGATGCTCGTAGGCTTCATAAGCATTTTTGATTTCTTGAATTCCTGTTGGTTTTGCAAGAACCCGCTTGCCATTGATAATATCGGTCACTTGGTTAAGCGTTAAGGTATTGCCTTCAATAGCTGCTGATGACTGAATGGAGCGCAGTCGATTTGCTTTACGCAAGCGCAAATTACGGGCATACTCACCGGAGCCTTGCAGCTCGCCAACAATTTCGGCAACTTTGGCTACTAAATCCAATGCTTTGGGAGTAACCGTATAGGTTGGGGTTTCCATAGTACCCAGTATACAATATATCGGTACTTATATCGGTATTTTTCATTACTAAACTCCGCTTCAAGCAACAACGCCATGCGGTTGATGTGGGATATGTAATAACATTTACAGCTAATCGTGCTTGTGGGTTCCAGATCCTATAAGCGCACTGATGCCACAGCCCTGTAAAGACTTACCACTTCAAACTGCCATCATGCTCAAACACACTCATGGTGAGAATGCCTTCATTATCACGAAACGGCTTCATTACTTCGTACACTAAAGTTGTATATATTGCATTGTACTCCAATTAGGCATACAATAGGAGTATATTAAACAGATTGGAATGGCTATGAATGCTCCAGCAGCAAAAGCAAGATTAAATGTTAATCTCGACAGTGACCTTAAACAAGAGACCGCTCAAGCGCTCGATGAGCTCGGTCTAGACTTCACCACTGCTATTACCGTCTATTTCAAGCAGATTGTAGGTAAGAGAAGAATTCCTTTTGAGATATCTGCGCCTCGATACTATTCAATCGAAGAAGTTGCCGGCCATAATTGGCGTGATGGTCTCAGTGGAATTGATGACGAATGGGAGTAACATACAAGGTACAGTTTACTGACTTATCACGCAAAGATTTTGATAAGCTCGATGGCAGTCAGAAGAAGCAGGTTCTCAAATCGTTGGTCAAAATTGAAGAAGGTGGAATGAATGTTGGCCAATCTTTGCATGGAAAGTTGTGGGATTGCCGAAAGCTCAAGCACAAAAAACTGGGGCTCCGTGTCATTTTTCGTCAGTCCGATTATGGAATTGAATTGATTGAAATCGTGACCGTCGGTAAACGAGAAGATCATGAAGTCTACGACATTGCTGTTGCGAGATTGGGAAGGTAAACTTGCTTGAGTAAGCGCCATGCGGTTGATGTGGGATATGTTATACCGCTATACGCTTTCCTGCAAAAGGAGCTAGTATCGCGGCTACGATGCACAGGCCGGCGGCGACGTAGAAGGCCGGTTGGAAGCTCCCGGTGAGGTCAAACAGGGCACCTGCAACGAGCGAACCAAAGATGCCGCCGGCCCCATAGGCGGTGAACATCACGCCGTAGTTGGTGCCAAGCGTCGCCGTACCAAAGTGAGTTGCCGTCAGCGCTGGAAAGATGGCGAGGTTGGCACCGTAGAGCGCACCGATAAACACCGCCAGCACTACCAGTGGCGCAAGTGCGCCGACAAAACCGAGTACACACATCGCTATTGCCTGACCGATAAACGCAATGAGCATCGTCCGTGTTGCTCCAATAGTGTCGAGGAGCGCCCCGGCGATGAGTCGGCCGGCCGCATTACCGATAGCGAGCGCCGCTACCAGCAGAAAACCGAGGTTCGCGCCCGGCACCTGCACCGCCGTCACGCTCGCCATTACGCCGATAATCATTAGCCCTGCAAAGGCCGCACAAGCAAAGGCAACCCACATCTGGTAAAAGCGTACCGTTGATACCATATCTTTTAACGAATGGCCTGTGGTAAGGTTCGCCTGTGTCCCCACCCCCACCTCGGCAGGATTTTGCAGCAAAAAGCCACATAACGTCGCCACCCCCATAAAAGCGACGCCAAGAATACGAAAGGTGAGTACGATGTCATACTGCTCGATAAGGAAGGCGGTGAGTGGCGCGATATAGATACTTGCGAGCCCGAACCCGGAGACGACGACCCCTGTGATGAGCCCTTTCTTTGACGCATCGAACCACTTGACGGCCGCCGGAGTCGCCGCTGCATAGCCAAACCCAATGCCGAGACCGCCCAGCACGCCAAAGCCGACGATGGCAGGCAGCGTACTCGTCGGCGTGGCAAAGCTTGCGGCAAGTACTCCGCTGCCCGCCATCAAACCGCCCAGCATCGCAATGGGGCGCGGTCCGAACCTATCTTGCAACCGTCCGGCCACCAGCACGCCGAGCGCAAAGCAGCCAACCGCAAGGGTGTACGGCATGCTCGCCTGCGACGATGTCCACTCCCACTGCTCGATAAGCGCTTGCGAAAAGATCGACCACGCATAGAGCACGCCCAGAATGAGGTTAAGGACGATTCCCGCGAGGAGAACGACATATGCCTGCTTGGCCGGTTTAACGACGGTGGGGGCGTTCATGATGACCCTTTCTCGCTTCGAGCGCCTTCAGAGAGTCTTTCAGAGAGGTACCATCATACAACAAACCTGTGCTGAGCAGATAAGAACGGCGCTTATACCAGTGTGACACGATTCCGGTACCCCAAATTGTGCTTTATTCCGCTTAAACTGCTCAGAGCCGACCTTACGCTATAGCCACGCAGAGAGATACAAAGGGAGTTTCATTCGGCTGCCTGTTATGAACGCATTTCCAGGATGTAAAATGATTTCCTGTCCGACTTTTCCACTAAACTTCTTTTTGAACTTATCCAAAGACCCTGTTTTATATCTTGTTCCAGATTTGACTTCGACGGGAGATACTTTTGTCTTACTCGTGCCTTTTGGCACAATGAGAAAATCTATCTCCATGTTGTTCTCACGCTCGTTTCTGTCATGACGTGAGTAAAAATAGAGTTTATACCCTTGGGCATGCAGTGCTTGCGACACAGCATTTTCCACTATCATGCCTTCATTTATGGATAAGCTTCCAACGAGAATTTCACGATATAGATTATTGTCGCTTACATCAGAATCTGCAAAGGCATGCGAAACCAGTAGGCCAGTATCGGCCATATAACATTTTACGGTAGACCCGTCTTTGTGCAAGCCCAGTCCAACACTTGGGTCAGTCGAATTGAAGCAAGGATTAATTATCTTTGCATCAGCTAGCCAGAAAAATGCCTCTTCATATGTTCGCATCCTAGCCTCTTTGCCTAATGATGAAAGAGTGAATTTCTTCTCATTTTTTGCTAACTGGGACGGTAGCTCATCAAAGATAGCAGATACCTTTCCTTCATATCCCTTCGCAAAACGCGTAATATCATCCCTATATAGCTTCAAGATGTTGCGCTTGACCTTGTCGACTTTTTGAAAATCCTTACTATCAAGATATTCAACCACTGCCTGCGGCATACCACCCACTAGCATATATTCCCGATATTTCTTCATAGCTTTTTTATGAATAAGATCTGGTACTTCAGAAGGCGACAGTGCAACTTCTTTGAGCATATTCGCCAGTGGCTCTTCATTTATGGCAAGTAAGAATTCTTCAAAATCTAAAGGGTTAAGCTCTAGCGATTCTACTTCCGAAGGGATTAAGATGTCGTCTGTGTTTTGCTTAATGGAGATAAGCGACCCCGTGGCAACATAATCAAATTTGCCATGCGCAATTAACGGCTTTAATAATGCACGTGCCTTTGGATAGAACTGGACCTCGTCGAATGTCAACAACGCCCATTCTTAACCCCGCTTCAACGGAATAATTGACCCCTTACGTTAGAGTTTTATCTCCTCCTTTCGCTCTTTCATGCGATAACTCGCCCCCTTAAGGACAAAGCTCTTAGAGTGA
>Ga0099364_10000389_pt1 | contig 73097 bp, 80 predicted proteins | sample TergutTh196P3_FD_73070 | JGI IMG/M metagenome (GOLD analysis project Ga0099364, IMG submission 73070) | Microcerotermes parvus P3 segment gut microbial communities from Pointe-Noire, Republic of the Congo - Th196 P3 | ecosystem: Host-associated > Arthropoda: Insects > Digestive system > Gut ...
CGAGCTGTTCTGCTAATTAACATTCCCGAAGAAGAAGTTTGGCGGCGCTGGGAAACTGTCGGTTACACTCGACAAGGTGGTCGGCCTGATGACTTAACGCGCGAAAAGGTTCTGCGACGACTGAACGATTTTCACGACAAAACTCTGCCTGTTATAGATATTTACCGGTCGATGGGGTTGGTAATTGAGGTCAACGGCCAGCAATCGCGCGACGAGGTTTTCGCGGAAGTGATTGATAAGCTTTATAATTTTTCGCAGACGAATTAATCCCGTCGTAGCATCACAGTAAAGGCTTCTGAAGGAATTTCGACTTTGCCGAACTTCTTCAGTCGCTTCTTGCCTTTCGCCTGCTTGGCCAAGACTTTTTTCTTGCGCGTCACATCCCCGCCGTACAGACCGGTCGTAACGTCCTTCCGATAAGCTGATAAATCTTCGCGCGCGATGAAACGTCCGCCGATCGCCGCTTGCAAACTGACTGAGAAGTTCTGTCGAGGAATAACGTCCTTTAACTTTTTAACTATTTCTCGGCCCAGCCGTTCCGATTCTGACCGGTGGCACATGACTGACAACGCATCGACCATTTCGCCCGCGACATAGAAATCAACACGGACCAGATCTTCGACGCGGTAATCGGCCAGATCGTAATTGAACGAACCATAGCCGCTGGTGGTCGATTTCAGTTGGTCGTAGAAATCGGTCAGCAGGTTGGCCAATGGGGCTTCAAAACTGATTAACGCCCGCTCGTCGATGTAACTGAGATTTTTCTGCTGGCCGCGTTTGGCTACGATCAGCTGCAGCACGGCGCCGACAAACTGGCGCGGCACGATGATTTCGCCGCTGACCCACGGCTCGGCGATGGTTTCGACCTTGCTCATGTCGGGCAGCTCGCTGGCGGATTTGATGTCGAGTTTTTCGCCGTTATTCAGCACCACGTGATAGTCCGTGCTGGGATTCGTGATGACCAGGTCGAGGTCGTATTCGCGCTCCAGCCGCTCGCGAATGATGTCCATGTGCAGCAGGCCAAGGAAGCCAATCCGCACGCCGAAACCGAGCACCGGCGAATTTTCCGGCGCAAATTGCAGGGCTGAATCGGACAGGCTGAGTTTTTCGACGGCGTCTTTCAGGCGTTGGTAATCCTCGCCCGATGTCGGGAAGAAGCCGGCGTAGACGAAGGGTTTGACTTCTTTGTAGCCGGGGAGGGGTTCAACAACTTGGTTGATCATTTATCTTCCTCGGCATTCTCCAATTGCTGCAACTCTGACCACAATTCATCCGGGATCTCCATCTCATCATTTTCAACCGCATCGGTGACCTTTTTCATCGCTTGTCGTCCCGGGATACGAATTGTTTGGCCATCTAACGGTCTCGTATTTTCAATTTTGTTAATATATGAATCGACTTGCAATTTGAAATTGTCGAGCCCGACGGTTTTTTCAGGATCGACAACCAGAATATATGCACCCCGGTCGCTGAATTTATCGCCAAAATGACTGCCGGTGTCACTGAGAATCATCATCGGCATGCCAAGTAAAGCGCCGGCCATAATCTCGTTAAAGAACGCCAGTGAAAAACCTTTGTGATCACCGAATGGCAAAACCGAATAGGCTTCTTTCGGGTTGGTGGTAATCTGACCCGACGAATCATAAAAACTATTCTCTGGCAATTCTGTATCAAATTTGTTCGCCAATCGGACCGTGCCCCAAGCCCTTTTTGATGTGGCAATGTCGACCACCAACGCGCCATCGCCGGTCGGCAGGCCATAGGCAATCGGGTTCGTGCCAGTCGCCCGATCAAACCCACCTGGTGGAGCAACCACCGAGCCACCGCCGCTGTTGACGACATAGGCGATGAATCCTTGGTTAGCAATATATTCGGCGATCGCACCGGGTCGCAGCCATGAATCCAGATTTTTCACTAACGCGAAACCGACGATTTGTTTACGTGCTCGCTTGATCGCTTCGTCGGCGATTGACTGGCCAATCAATACGCCCGGGTTAGATTTGGCGTCGATGAAATAGCAGGCTTCGGTTGCGGCGATGACTTCTGGTTTCGGCAACTTAGAATAATCATGTTTGAGAAAGCTACCAAAATTCGCCAGACCGTGAGTAACATGGCCGCGCATTTCGCCGCCCAAATACATGTCGATGATGAAGGGGATTTGGTCGTCGTTGTATTTCGCGCGGCGCAGCACCTGTTCCATTAGGTTGGTGATTTCGCTGACTTTGACTTTCATTATTCCTCCACTATTCTTATTATTTCGCGTGTGAATTTTTCCGGTTCATCAAACAGCGCATCATGCCCGGAATTATCAAACCAAATCAACTCCTTTATCGGTGCGGAAATTTTCGCGAAATAATCTTCGACCAAACTAGACGGCGTCGTGTAGTCATGTCGCCCCGCGAAAATGTAAATCGGCACATCGATTTTTGTATTAGTTTCGCGCAAGTCAAAACCCGCCATTTCTTTAAGGAAAATCTTCTCGACCGACTCGCTCGAACCTTTCGCGATACCCAAAACATCGCGCAAATTATATTCGCCGTGCAAGAGCGGCTTCATGGCATAAGGCCACAAAATGACCGACCAATAACTATGGTGATCCGGTGACCATCCGCCCATCTTCATCAAGATTTGCCGCTGTTTCATCAAACTTTTCAGACCGCCCGCGTACATTTTTTTCTCGTCCGGCGCGCCGATTTTTCGCAAAATCCCGGCGGATTTCTTGTCGCGTTTTTCGGCTTTACTCAACGAAAAATCATAGGAAATTTGTTCACCCGCAGACGCAACTGCTTGACCGTAATTGATAATCCCAGCGATTTTCTCAGGGCATATTTTCGCGATTTTCACTGACAGCAAAGTTCCCCACGATACGGCAGCTAACCAAATCTTTTCGCGATTGAATTTTTCACATAGATAATTTATCAGCTCAACCGCATCGGCAATAATCTTTTCATTCGAAACATCTTTTGTGTACGACCCGCCCGTGCCGCGCTGGTCCCACGCGACCATGACAATATCTTTCGCGAGATTTTTTTGTGAAATAATTTCGTATCGATTCGCCAGACCCGGGCCACCATGAAGAAATAATACTACCGGCTTCTCGGTGTCATCGCCGACGATGTGGGTTTTTTGCGGCAAGCCGCCGAGTTCAACTTTGATTTTTTGATCGATAGATTTGCTCACTTAGGCACCTTTCATGCAGTTTCTTCTCATTGATTATAACGTTCCGTGAACTATTTTAGCAGATATAATCAAATTATCTTGATTTAAAATATATAACAATCATAAACCATGATGCTATCATCATCGGTAAAAGGAACCCAGCCGCAATTTCCCCGACATTTTCAGTAATCTGTGAAAAACCGGCTGCGAACGAGACAAAAATAAACATGCTGGCGAAGCAGCATAGTGTTGCGTAAATTACTTTATCCTTAGTTCTCATCTTTGATTTTTCAATCTTAACGGAAATAGTTTTTCCACCTAATAGATTATCACTTTGCGCTAGATCTTTACTATTCACTAAATCGTCTAGTGTACAATTCAACACTTTTGCAATAGTGATTGCCTTGTCCATCTCTGGGAAATTTTCTGCCGATTCATATCGCGCAATCATTTGTCGCGACACACCGATTTTTTCGGCTAATTGTTCTTGAGTAATATTTTGTCTGGTGCGCAGTTCTCGCAGATTTTTACTAAATTGCATAATTTCTCCTTTCTTATTAGACTTATGCGCCTATATTGTATCCAATCTCACTATGTCAACTCAATAAATTCCAACTTGCTTTTACAGATGTGTTGTAACGCGTAGATTGCACATTTGTAAACTTGTGGTTGCGTTTTGTATCAGATTTTAATAAAAGTAACGTGCCTTTCTTTCAACGAGATCTTGCCGACTTGATAACCAAACTGGCCGGCTTCCTTTTTGTAATTCAAAAATGAGTGGTCGATTTTGAAACCGAGAATGTCTTTGATTTCGTCGAAAGTTAGTTCAAACGTGTCGCGGCCGTCATTGGCCAAGTATTGCCACAACGGTTCGTATTTGCTCATTTTACGCCCTTGTCTTTCCAATCCCACCATTTCAATTTTTCTGGATCGCGGCCGCCGTTTGCGTAATAAACAGCTTCACGAAAAACATACAAAACACATCGGTCTATGTCGTACGGATCCTGCGCAGCCAAACACCATTTAGCATATAGCTCTTCCGGATCTTGGCCGGCGAAATCTTCTACGCGCGCTATGTTGATACGCGCCAATTTTGGCGCGATAGTTTTGCCGATGCCAGGGATTTCGGTTAGATCGCTCATTTTTCACCATTTCTGAGATACTGCGCCAGAGTATCTTCGGCTTTTTGCCATACTTCGCCTGCCAGTTTTTCGTCGTTTGCCTGCTGGCTGGTTTTGGCGACTTTCTTGCGTACGAAATATTCGCCCGAGGGCCAATCTGTGCCCGGTTTTCTTTCAGCTAACCAAATCATGGTGCGCGCTCCGACACTAGCCGGTCGTGTCCACAGATATTTCAGCGGCGTATGATAGACCGAATGTAGCGCATCAGTCGGTTCGTGTGCAATATTTGTTGCAATCATTCCGGGGTGAAAGGTGGCGGTCGCTAGGCCTTCTTTGCCGTAGCGTCGATTTAGTTCGCGTGCAAACAAAATCAGCATGATTTTCGAATTGCCATAGGCTCGCAGAGATTTGTAATTTCGTTGAAGTTCCAGATCGTCAAGATCCAAATTGCCGAACAACTTGTGACCGATGCTGGACGTGAAAATAACCGTTGCATGCGATTCGACTAACCGATCGAGCAAGCGTCGCGTCAACAAATACGACGCTAGAAAGTTCACCTGGAAAGTCGTTTCGTGACCGTCCGACGTTTCGGTGCGACGCCGGTTGAACAACCCGCCAGCGTTGTTAATTAACACGTCGATTTTGGGATATTTGGTTAACAATTTGTCAGCCAGCTGGTTCACGTCGGACAATCTAGTGTAATCAACTGTAAAATAATCCGCGCCGAGTTCTTTTGCTATTTTCTTGGTTTTAGTCTGATCGTGTCCGATCATAACAACGCGATGGCCGTCGGACACCAGCTGCCGGGCGGCCGCTGCGCCGATGCCATCGCTGGCGCCGGTGATTATGATTGTTTTGCTCACTTCATTTCCCCATCTTTTTCAATTGTTTTGCCGCCCAATCGTAATGGCTGCCCATTGCAGAAATGAAATATGAACCTAGATTCGTCGTGCCGGTCCAGTCGTAATATTTTTTCGTGAAGAGTTCTTCGTCGTTGTGCTGTCTGATTCTTTTCATGACTTCGGCGTGGCTTTTTGCTAGGAGTTTTTTCGCCTCGTCCAAGGTCACGTTTTGATAATTTTCCCACATCAAATCGTTTAGCTCGGAATAATTTCCCCAATTAAAACCGTCGGGCAAAAACGATACTTTTTCTCCGGCCATGTTTTTATCATGCCAATCGATCAGCATTTTTTGCCACTCATACATATGCATGATGATATCGCGCGGAGTTTGGTCTTTTGTCCCGCACATTATTTGACCTTCTTCTTCTCGACAAGTTCCATCAGTTTGTCGTAGTTTTCTTCGGCCTGTTTTTCCAGGTCTTCTTTAGTGGTTGGTCGTGGCATCTTTTACTCCTTTTCGCGTTAATTTAATCAAAGAATTCTTCCAAATTTTTTTTCAAAAACTCCAGATCGCGTATATTGTCGCTCTCGTCGAAATGACCTTTGTCCTTGACGATAACAATCTCCGGATTTAATTCTTTTCGGAAAAGTTCCGCGTTTTCAATGGGCACGACCCGGTCATTTTCTGAAAAGATGGCCAGCTTTTTCGAAACCTTAGCAACTGGCGCGAAATCAATCGGACGTGTCAACCATGGCCGAGCGATGACCTTTTCAATACCTGACAGGTTCTTCAAAGTCAGCCACGGCGCAACTAATATGATGCCGCCGACTTTTTTTGCATTACTGGCTGACAAATAACGCAAAATTGTCTGACAACCAATGCTATGGCCAATCAGAAAAGTTTCTGGCGATGGTTCGATCTCTTTCTGTAAGAATTTCACCCACGACTTAATGGTTGGGATTTTGGTATGCGGCATTTTGAGAATTTTGACTTCATAACCTTTTTGTTCAAGATAGCTTTCCAGCCACGGATACCAATCCGAGTTTGGTTGGCCAGCCCAGCGATGAATTACGTATGCTTTCTTCACAATACCATTTTAGCATGATATTAATTGGGTTACGATCTTAGCTGTTCGTTCATCCACTCGGTGGCTTTTTTGGAAACGCGCGATACCGGGATGGCTTCCAGAACAAACGTTTCGTAGCTATGTAGCGGCGTGATAACTTTTTCGATTTCGTTGAACAGGTCGAGGCGTGATTCCATGATGACCAAGATTTCTTTGCCGCAGGTTATGGCTTCTTTCCACCAGAATTTGCAATCGACTGGCAAGAATTTGGCGCAGGCGATTAGATGTTTTTCTAACAAAGTTTGGGTAATTTTGTCGGCTTCGGGTCTATCTTCGCAAGTCAGATACAAGTAGCAAAATTGATTTTTGTCGGTCATTTTGCTTCCTTGGTGAAATACTTTTTCAGACTGACTGTGTCGCCAACACGCGCTTCGCGGGTGGTTTTCAGGTTGGTTACGATGTAACCGATTTCGCCGGTTCCCAATTTTTCGTCCGGCGTCATGTTGGGCGATAGGTGGCCGACTTCTAGCGCCAGGCCAGTCGCGCCGGTGGCCAGCATCCTTATGGCGTCGTTTTTGATCAAGTGGCCATCGACGACGCGGACGTATAAAATCACGCCGCGGTAGTCGTCATAATAACTGTCAAAGATCAGAGCACGTAGTGGCCGATCCGGTTCGCCGCGCGGCGCGGGAATTTTTTCGACAATTGCGTTCAAAACTTTATCAACGTTTTCACCGGTTTTGGCAGAAACTTTTATAATGTCATCGGGTTCGCAGCCCAGTAAATTGATAATTTCGCGCGAGGTTTTTTCGACATCGGCTGCTGGCAGATCGATTTTATTCAGCACCGGAATCAAGGTGAGCTCGGCCTCCATTGCCAGATAGACGTTGGCTAAGGTTTGTGCTTGGATGCCCTGTGATGCGTCGACGACCAGGATTGCGCCTTCGCAAGCAGCTAATGAACGCGAGACCTCATAAGAAAAATCGACGTGGCCAGGTGTGTCGATCAGGTTTAATTCATAAGCCCCAGTTTTTACTCGCGTCGCCGAATCATAATTCTCGCGCCGTTCGGCCAGCCCGTCGTCACGGGTGTCCTCTCTGACACTTTCCCCGTCGGAAAGAGTCGCGCGAGGATTAGATTCGCGCAACGCTTCATACTTATACTCCATCCGTACCGGCGTCAACTTAATCGTAATACCCCGTTCCTGCTCCAAATCCATCGAATCGAGCAGCTGCTTCTTCATATCGCGCTTTTCGACCGTTCCGGTCAGCTCCATCATGCGATCGGCCAGCGTGCTCTTGCCGTGGTCGATGTGGGCTATGATGCAGAAATTGCGAATTTTATCCATGAGAATATTATATCATCAGGAAGCGAAAGATTAGAGTGTCTTGCTTTTCTTAACCTGCCGTTGCTACCCTACAACTTCTGCTTAACCATCAGTTTCATTTGGCGATTGACGAACCAGGCCACTACGCCACCTAATACTAGGAACACCGCGGCGTTACGCGTGAGATTACCCCAGCCGCTCATGGGAGGAGCAATAATATTGATTGTCGTGGTCGACGAGCAACGCGAAGCGTCATCGACGACCGGATCGTTGGTCTGGAGAGCCGTCTGTCCTTCTTCCACACAAACCGGATCGCCACCGCCAGCGACTTTTGCGGTATTATCAATCTGATTGGCACTGGCTTCGTTGGCTTTGACTGTTACTGTCCAGGAAACACTTGCTCCGGGGTTAAAGCCAGCTGGAATGTTGCAACTAATGTTCTGGCCGTTGATCGCGCAGCCCGCCGGGCTGACCGTTTGGAGCGACAGCCCTCCCGGAATAGCATCGCTCATGGTGCTGTCTTTTGTTGTTGCAACGTTGCCAATATTTTTCACCGTGATAACGTAGTCAAAGACTTCGCCAATCGAATATCGTTGTTGGGCAGTCGTTTTGGTGACTTGCAGTATCGGCACCAATACTCTTGTTTCAACTTCGTTGGAAAATTGCGGATAGTTGTCAATGATAGTAGAGGCTTGGTTAAGAAACGTCTCGGTGGTCGGTACATTTGTTGTGGCTGGTATCGTAACCACCACGTTGGCACCGTAAAAGGCATTAGTATCCAGAATCGCGGCGTTAGCGGTTACCGTCAAAGAATGCGTCCCCGCGTTATAATTGATCGTAAAGCTGGAAGTTCGATCTGTCCCGTCGACAGTGATGACAACTTGAGCCGGATTAACTGTCAGACGAGAATCGAACGTGTCGGAGAAAACAAACGACGAGTATTTGGCAAATATTTCCGTACCCAGCTGCTGCGTGCGCTGGCTCGCAGTATAGGTGATATCACTGTCGGTGCCGATGAAAACTGAATCCTTGTCGACTTCTTTCTCTGGCGCAGGAGGACACAGTTGGCCGTTCACCAACGCCGTTGTTGGCGAGAACCACATTGAACCGTCGTTCATGCTACCAATATACATACTAGGGGTTGAGTTGGTCAGTGGAAATTGTGCGGCAGCCAAATTGAAAGTTGAGCTACCCAAGACATCTACCCAGATACCTCCGCCATCGGTATTATAATCACCAACCCAGGCCGGTAAACTTGGCGCAGCTGGCATTGTCGTCTGCGTGACAACTGTGCCGGTTGCTAATATCGGTGGTGTAGCAAGGCCGCTAACTGGCGCAACGAATTCGCCCTCGTTGAGTGACGCGATGGATACAAAGGCTGAATCGATACTGGACAAAGCAGCTGGAGAAAGAGCACTGTTCGTCCCCGCCTCCATAATCTGATAGCTCATCTTCATCTGTAATACGCCCCATATAGTGTTGCCAGCATAAAAGCGTTTGTTGACTTCTAACGAGTGTACCCCGTTTAGAAAGGTAGTAGAAGAATTAGTAAAATCCGAATAAGTTACGATGATATCAACCGGTTCACCTTTGTAGGTCGCAGCATTGTTGTAACGAATGACAATAGAATCAGTGCTCGACCAACTATCCGATGCAAACAAAAACGACCCAGCCGGGATACCATTTTGACTCATAGTGTGATAGATCTGGCTGGTTGGTAATACAATCTGACCGGTTGAACCAACCGTTATCGCGCCAGGGCCACCACCGGGAGGAAACGTATAACCCTGTGTCGAAGCGCTAGTATTGGCAATCTGGTAGCTGACAATTTCTGTATCACTGGCATCGCGATTAATAATGAAATCCTGTTGCAATTGCGGATCGCAAGTATCAGCCGCCTTGACATTGGTGATTGGCATGACGACAACCCCAACGATGATCGCTATTATCGGAATAATAGCGGTTGATAAATTTTTAATTATTCTTTTCATTTCCACTTATCCTCTTTTTGTTTATGTATAACCGAGACAATGATACTACGATCAATTATGAAAAGTCAAGAAGAAAGTTTTCTCACCTTCTAGAATTCATAAATAGTTTGCCGGAACCGATTTTCCTTAGATAATTAAGTACCGGGTCAGCTTCGGACAGACGCAGCATTTTTGACAGACCCAGGTATACCGCGCCACTAATCAGCCCGATTATCGCCAAACCCGGCAACACCATCATCAAACTTTGATCGGTGAATTCCAGACCAAGGACCCGCACGAGCAGGTAAGTTATAACTGACATAATTGCTGTGGCAATTGCCATGCGCCCCAGGCCGCTCCAGAAATCGCGGCCAAATAATGTCGGTAATCGCCGGCCCATTAGCACCGATAGTGCGCCAATTTCCAGCACCGCCCAAATCACTTGCCCCCACGCAATACCAGCTACACCAGTGTGCAAGCCAAAGACAAACCACAGCTGGAACGCGATCGCGATGCTGAGCGTCACCAGCGAAATAATCAGCGGGGTCTTGGTGTCCTGCTGGGCATAAAAACTTCGTGCTGCAATGTGATAGATAGAACGCAGTAGAATTACCAGCACAAAAATCGCCAAGAGTCCGGCGATCAATTCGTTTCCACCGCGAGCGATGATCGACACAATGTAGCCACGAGCAAAGAACATGATGGCTGCAACAGGCAAACTTAACCAGATTATGACGCGTAGGATGCTACGAAGTTCCTTGGCGAACAAATCCGGTCGATTCTGTCCGATGCGCTCGGTCATTTGCGGAAAGGCCGCTGTCGAAATCGCCACGCCAATCAAATTGATCGGCATATTGTACAGCACGCTGGCCTGTTGGTAGGCCCGCATCGTGCCATCGGCCATTCGGCTCGCCAGGTTAAGGTCAACAATCGAGCTGACGTAATCCAGCCCTTGATCAGCCGAGCGCGCCGGCAGTAATGAAAGAACGCGGCGAAAACCGAGATTCTTCCAAAAGATTTTGAATTTGTAATCAAAGCCCAGGCCGATCAGTCCTAAGGAAGAAACGATCAACTGCAGCACCGCGCCCAAAACAACACCCAACGCCACGCCCATAATTCCGCCGGCAAAAATCTCGTGACCAAAGATCGTAATGCCGTTCGTGAACCACAACGCGCCGATGATAATACCAATGTTATATATCAACGGCGACAACGCAAAGAAAACAAACCGCCCGACCGCCTGCTGAATCGACGCGATGACTGTCGCGATGGCAAAGAGGAACGGATTAACCGCGATAACGCGCATCATCGAAATTGCCAACGCCTGGCCGGACTCGCTCATGCCGGGGCCAACAATGTATTTGACCAAAATTGGCGCAAAAATCATGATCAAGATTGATGCTGCCAAGGTCAACAGCGCCATGAAATTAATCATCGAACTGCTCATCTGCCAAGCCGACTCGCGGTTGTTCTTGGCCAATCTTGAATTAAAAACCGGAATAAAAGTCACGCTCAACGCGCCGCTAACCAGGATCAAAAACATGAAATCGGGAATCGTAAATGCCGCCGTGTAAGCATCGATGCCGACCGGATAAGTATCAAGGTACATCGAGTTCAGCAGGCGATCGCGATACAGGCCCAACACAGCCGAAATCAAAGTCGAGCTAGCCAGTATTATGGCTGCTAGTTTGATAGGGATTTTACTGTTGGCGCGGGCAATGGCAGCCAAGGCGCGATTGCGACGACGGGTTTTCTTGACCTTCTCCTCATGCTTTTCTCGCTCTACGGCTAGTTTTTCCAGTGCCACATCGCGTTTCTTGGCGATTTCCGGGCTGAGATTCTCAAAATCATTTGGTAGTTTCTCAACTAGATCCTCTAAATATTCGCGCTCTAATTTGGCAGTTAATTTGTCGACACGCGAAAGCTCTGGTGATATATCACCGGCATCTTTTACCTGGCTGAGCTTATCTTTCTCGCTTGGCATTACAGAGAATATTCTACCACAGAACTAATCGTCCTGATACTGTCGCAATTTCTCGGTCATGACGTTAAAATCTTTCCAGCCACCCCGGCCATCTGTGTAAAAGTGCACCCTGTTGGAAAAGTCAGCCAAACTCGACTCAAACTTTGGGTTCTTTCCGATTAGCTGGTCGCGATTTTGCATGATGACAAAGCGCGAATCATTTGACAAATCCCACAGATAATCCAGATCTAAATCATTGTTTTTGATATCGCCGGATAGGTAGTGGTTGATGTTATACTGCGCAACTTTGGCATCCGGCACTATATAATTCAGGCCAACCAGGACGAAAAGAATTATTGCGGCAATGCTGGTAAAAAGCGGAACTTTCTTAATGAATTCGCGCAAAATCAATACTACAAAAATAGCTGCGATGACGATTAGCGCTGTGAAGACAAACAAGCGCAGTTGCGACAGGCCGTAAACCTGAACATACAAACTCATCCTCAGCCACGATGAAGCAACTTGAACGGCGGCCAAAGCAACTAATGCGACAGACAAAATCCTTAGTAAAGTTCCAGCACGGCCATTTCGTTCAGAAAATTTGACCGTAATCGCCACGATAATAACGTTGATAATCGAAATCGCAGACAGTTGGAAAAAGCCGGCCCGCGCGTAGTCGGCATATGTAATCCCGTCGGGCAACTGAGTCCCGCCGCTGAACAGAAATTTGAACTGAATGATCGCAAAAACCAAATACAGTAGATTGATAAAGGACAGGACTATCGCCACCGGCAATGTCGGCAAAACTTTCTTGCCTGCGTATTCCAATTCAAGAGACGAGGTATACTTTGTTTTCAGAATATAAGTTAAAATGAAGCTAAGACAAAATGGGAAAACCAACAGCATCAAGAAAATATGCCAAATGAAATCACCGAGGTTAAGAGAATTAAACCATTCGCCAATGCGCCCGAGCATTTCCGCAAAAACCAAATCTGACGCAGCTAGTAACGTTGCTAAAATCGCCACGATCACCGACGCGGCCACAACTGACCAGACTGTCTTGATAATCAAATTCCGTCGTCTGGACTTCGCGTTGTCGGATTTACTGATGGAAAATGTGAGAAAAGCTTCTCTCAATTTCGCAAACGGCCGCGCCAAGGTACCCAAGGTTAATTCAACTATAAAACGCAAGCTGTCTAGTCGCTCCGAAAAGATCTGTCTCAGATATAAAGTGCTAACTAATGCCATTAGGCTTAACGTGTTTAAGAACCATAGGACGGGATTGTTATATAGCATAAACGGCAAGCTAAGCAGGACAATTAGAATAATCGAAACCACATCAAGCGGCGCGAACTTTTTTGAATCTTTTGCAAGTTTTTTATCCTTTAGTAGAAAAATCAGCGCGTAAATCGGTAAAAACAGCAGCCAGAAAATTGTCCAGCCAAGGCCGCCAGCACTAAAGAAGAAAAACTCCACACTACCGACCGCCAGTAAAATGGCCGCCAGTAAAGCCAGTCTCATGTTGGGTAGTTTTGGTATGACAGGTTTAGCAGTCGCTGGTGTACTTTTCTTGGTTTCATTAATGACTCGATTAACTCTTTCCATCTCGCCTCCTTGGCCCGCTATAATGCAGGCTTTACGAATTAAGGTTGTTATATTATAGCACATTCTCGCATAGTCGGCGACTATGATATAGTTATTCTTATGTCGAAAAGGTTAGTTATTACAAAGCTACAAGTTCTAAGAGATATAGATCAGATTCAACATCAATTCATTTTTTCGAATGGAAAAGCCTTTGTTATTGATAATGAGAATGCTCTTGGTCTTTATTACAAAATTCCTGAGCGTTCTAATCGCAAACGTCGTAGGGATATTCCATTCAGATATCTGCTTTTGATTCATAAATATTACAGGAATAATCCAGACAGGCTAGATGAATTATCCGGTCCAGAACCCGTGAAGACTTTTAATTTAGCTACGTTTCTGTTGCGTGCGTTTATTGAGACTTTCTTTTGGGGAGCATAGATCAGTACAGCTTCGCAGCTTCAGGTAGCTTAGCTCCGGCAAAAATCTTCTTGACCTGATCGGCGTCTAGTGTTTCATGTTCTAGCAAGGCGTCTTTAATTTTGTCCAAGAGCGAGCGATTGGCGTTGATGACTTCACGGGCGCGACGGGCGGCTTCTTCGATCAGTTGGTTGACTTCGTGGTCAATTTCTTCAGCAGTTTTCTCGCTGTACGGCCTGTCGCGGGTCATTTTGTCGAACATCAGACCGCCTTCGGTTTCATGGAAGACCTGATCGCGCAGTTTGGTGCCCATGCCTTGTTCGATAATCATGTCGCGCGCTACTGATGTCGCGTTCCTTAAGTCAGATCCAGCGCCAGTGGTGATTTTGTCGCGGCCGTAGACGATTTCTTCGGCAATCCGGCCGCCAAGGGCTCGGGCTAGGATGTCCTTAAACTGAACGACTGATGTATAAGGCCGATCTTCTGGCGGCAACGTCCAAGTCACACCGCCAGTCGCGCCGCGCGGAATGATGGTGACTTTGTGGACATCGTCGGAATCAGGCAAGATCTGCGCGACTAGCGCGTGGCCACCTTCGTGGTAAGCCGTCAGTTCGCGGTCTTTTTCGTTCATGACTTTGTTCTTGCGCTCGGGCCCGATGGAAACTTTTTCAAAGGCCTGTGTCAGATCGTCATTATTGATAATCTTTCTATCCTGTCGTGCCGCGCGAATTGCTGCCTCGTTGGCAATGTTGGCCAGATCAGCACCGGACGAACCAGCAGTCTTAGCAGCTAATGCATCTAGGTCGACGTCCTTTTCGACCGGCTTCTTTTCAAAATGAACCTTTAGGATTGCCAAGCGATCTTTTCTCTCTGGCAAAGTAATGTTAACACGTCGGTCGAAACGCCCCGGTCGCAGCAATGCCGGATCCAAAACATCGGCGCGGTTAGTTGCCGCCAAAACGATGACATTCTGGCCAGTTTCAAACCCATCCATTTCAACCAAAATCTGGTTCAAGGTCTGCTCACGCTCGTCGTGGCCGCCGCCCATGCCCGAACCACGACGCCGACCAACGGCATCGATTTCGTCGATAAAGATAATACATGGCGCATTCTTTTTCGCCTTTTCAAACAGATCGCGGACACGACTGGCGCCGACGCCGACGAACATTTCGACGAATTCCGAACCACTAATCGAGAAGAACGGCACATCAGCTTCGCCGGCCACAGCTCGGGCCAGCATAGTTTTACCAGTTCCGGGCGGGCCAACCAACAGTACGCCGCGGGGGATTTTGGCGCCGACCTCAGCAAATTTCTTGGGGTGTTTCAGGAAATCGACAACTTCGACCAAGTCTTCTTTAGCCTCGTCGTTGCCGGCGATTTCGGCGAATTTGGTTTGCTTTTTGTCTTTGCCATACAATTTGGCCTTTGACCGGCCGAAACCCATGCTTTGATTATTTTGGGCGCCAGCGCTGCGCATGATCCAGATGAACAGGGCGATGATCAGAATCATCGGGATGATGATAGAGGCGGCCGACCACAGCATGTCGCTGGTGTTGTCGGGCGCTTCGACGACGTATTCGACTTTTTCGATGTTTAGGCCTTGTTCTGAGGCGCTGGCGCCGGTTGGGATGCGGGATTTTTTGGTGGGGTTTTCTTCGTCCTTCAGCGTGATGGTTAGCTCGCTGCCGCTTTCGACGATTTTGGCGACTTTGCCATCGCTGACTTTTCGAACCAGATCGCTAAAGGCGACTTCTTCTAAATTATTAGCCGGCCGGAGTGCAGCAAAAAGCATCAGTGCGACAAAAATGACAACAGCGTAAAACAGCGTGTTTTTGACCCAGCGCGATTTCTGCGGCTGGCCCTTTGGCGCGGGCGCACCCGCTGGTTTTCGTGATTTTGGATTCATACTTGAACATTTTAGCATAGAAAGTTTGAATCAGGAAAAATGCCCTGGCTATTTTGTCTCTATGATAATCTCGCGGAGTTCGGCGTGGATTTTTACATCCTTGAAATTGTTTTTTTTATGGGGCAGGGCGGTTTTCGCGAAAATCAGAGTTTGTCTGAGCTGTGGGTAAGTCAATTTGCCTTTTGTAGCTTCTCGTAAAATTTCTAACGCCGACGATTCGTCGATCATTGTTAAGAAGTAACGTGAAAGTTTCTTTTTATCATATTCAGCAATTTCCTTTTCAATTTCTGTCCGTAAAGTTCTTTGCTTTTCATACAAATCCAAAAGTTTTTGACGTTCTGCTTTTGGCCAATTTGCCAGGAAATCCCGCACACGATTTCGCAAATAATTTGGCGAGAAGTTTGTCGCATCCTCGACCCAATTCAGATTATTTTCCAACGCGTAGTTTATGATTTCAAATTTGGTAAGTTTAAGCAACGGTCGCAAAATTTGCGGATCGCTCATCGGCGCCAAACCACGCCAGCCAGTGCCACGGATCAGATTTATGACAATGGTTTCAAGAAGGTCATCCTGATGATGCGCCGTAACAATTAACGTGTCATCCTGAGCGTAGTCGAAGGATCTCCTTAAGTTTTGTATAGATCCCTCGACAATCTCGGAATGACAGTTTGCTACTTTTCTTAAAAACTCATATCGCTTTTCGCGAGCAAGTTCTTCGCTGCAATTGGGCGATAAATTCCCTTCGCCTAATGCAAATTTCACATTATACTTCTCTGCCAAATTTCGCACGAATTCGACATCTTTCTTACTTTCCAAACCACGAACGCCATGCTCGAAATGTGCCACAATGAAATCATCTGGCCAAATCGCATCTGGGAAATTATTATCACAGAATTCTTGGAAACTAGTTGCGATCATGTTCAGCAGCACGCAAGAATCGACGCCGCCGCTAATCGCCAGAACGTACTTCACCGCACCAGGTACTCCACCGCCCAGGCTGGTTTGGCGTCGCCGATTGGGAATGGCACTTCGATTTTGCGTAGCGTTTCCCAAGTTTCAATCGGCGGATTTTTAGCGTTCGACGAGCCAGAGATAAACCAAACAGTTTGACCGGACTTGACGAACTTGGCTAGATCCTTAATTTTGTGAATTTTATCGTCGCGCAACATTGCTAGCGAACCGAACTCGTATTCGGTCGACGAATCAAGGAAGTAAACCGGATTCTTGTCAGTCGCATAATTCACCGCGTCGTAGAAAATCCACGGGTTGTCGGCAATGACGATAGTGCGCTCTGACAAATTGGTCGCGACTTCGACCATGATGGTTTTCGCGACTGACATCGAATTTGTGTCGCGGTTGAAATTACCATAAGTTGCCACATTGTATACACCCAAAATTGAAAGGATTAGGGTTAACACGTAAAAGACGATTCGGACTTTTTTAAGTTTTTTCAGATCGGCGCTGGCCAAGAACGCCACCAGGATACTGACGAAAATCATGCTGTAAATAACGTAGCGATTGATAAACATCGACTGCAGCGGTGGCATGGAGATCACGGCCACCGTCAACGGCGGGACGAGGACTATCAGCAAGATCAGAAGGTAATTTCGTCGCGATTTCTTATTCGATTGCCAAAGTTTCACGCTCAGGAAAATCGCCAGAATCAGCCAAATCAGCACGCACAGCAGCCACCATGATTTCAATCCATTAACGCCCAAGTAAACCAACATCTCGCCAAAGAAATTGCCGAGCGTCATGAATGACACCGGCGGAATCCAAAAGCCCATGCCCTGGACCACGGCGACTTGCCAGAGCATAACGCCGAGCCACGGTAGGAACAGCACAAACGCCAAACCTAGCGCCCATTTCACGTTCTTGTCAAAAACTTTTAGCAGATTGGCACGAACTTTTATATCTTTTTGCCAGCGCGTCGTCATGAACCAAATGAAACCGGCCGCCAATGGCAACGCTGCATAATAATGTGACCACATGGCCAACGCTGCTAAAATCCCATAAATTATCCAAACTTTTCGCTGGTTTTTCTTTGCCGCAATAACCAAAGCCAAAGTCGCGCCAAAAATCAGCAGGGTAGTCAACGTATAAGTTCGCATTTCTGTCCCATAGCGCACCAACATTGGCGACAAGGTCAATAATGGCAAGGCAAACCAGGCCGTCTTTGCGCCAAATAATTTCCTGCTCAAGAAAAATCCGACAATAATTACGCCTAATCCGCACAGGATACTAAAACTTCTTAACATTGCCACATCATGGCCAAACAACATCGACCATAGTTTAAGTAGGAAATAATACAGCGGACTGTTTACGTCGAGGCTGGTGTAATGCCAAATCTCGGCGAAGTTGTGGCGAATCATAAAGGCCGAAAAACTCTCATCGAACCAGATCGACCAGCGGCCCGACTGCCAGATGTTGAAGCCAGCGTAAATTACAACGGCCGAAAACAACGCTAAGAAAATCGTTAACTTTTCATGACTTTGAAACCACTTTTTCATCTTTTCCATTCTAACATATTGAATAAAATTTCTTAGTAGTGTAAGAACGACAACACAGTGAAGGGAAGTGGTCTTCTATTTCCCCTTTATTGCGTAACCGCCGTCAACCAGAAAATCAGAACCGGTAATATAACTCGCTTCGTCAGAGGCCAAGAACATCACCGTTGGCGCAATTTCTTCTGCCTGCCCTATTCGTCCCAGGATTGTACCGTCGCTGATCCGCCTGAACGTTTCCTCGTCCCAGTCGTTGACCTGATCGGTTTCGGTGTAGCCAGGTGAAACTGAGTTGAAACGAATTCCTTTATCACCGTAAGTTTTTGCCAAAGCTTTGGTCAGAGAAATTATTCCTGCTTTTGTCGTCGCATAAGTCAACGTGCTAGTCGTCGCCAAATTATATTGGCCTTTGATCGAGGCGATGTTGATGATACTACCCTTTTGTTGTTCCAGCATTTTCGGTAGAACGGCCTGCGTTACATGCAGCGTGCCGAGGACGTTGGTGCGGTATTCTTCGATGGCTTTGTCGTCGTCGACTTCGTTTATGTCTTTTAAGAAATTCCGCGCGACGCCGGCGTTGTTGACCAAGATGTCGATGGTGCCGACTTCTTTCAATAAGTTTTCGATTGCTTTGTGTGTTGCTTGTTTGTCGGCAATGTCAAAGGCAACTTTTAACGAGCCCCCCCCTATTGCATGCCAGGCTTCGTTAAGTTCTGGGCTGTCGGTTTTGCCGTGAACGATGACCCGGTAGCCTTGTTTGTGCGCCAGTTCGGCAGTTGCTCGACCGATGCCGCGACTGGAACCAGTAATGAGGATTGTTTTCATAAAATTATTATACCACGACAAATTAGGTTGTGTTTTTAACTGCAGCCATTTTCCCGGAGATATTTAGCGCGAGCCTCGGTGGTGTATTTATTTATCAACGCTCTTATCTGCGCTTCGCTGTCAGGTGATGGATCTGGCACTTGCTCATACGCTGCCGCCGATGCCGCTCGGGATGCCTCGGTCGCTTTGCCGCCGTTGGACCACTCGTCCCAGACAGCCATACATCGAACTCTGTTTTGCTCATGCAGCTCTTTGGCTGTCGGCTGTTTTGGTTGGGCAGTCGTCGTGGTTGAGCGTGCCGGTTGAGTGGTCGTCGTCGGCTGAGTATTGTTCTGCTGTTCAGCGAGTGCGGCTTCTTCGGCTGCTTTCTTCTCTGCCTCAACCTTGGCTTTTTCTTCGGCTTTCTTTTTCTCCTCGGCCTCTTTTTTCTTTTTCGCTTCTTTTTCGCGCAGTTCGGCAGCGGTCTTCTCGGCCTTTATATTTTCATTGTGTTGATATAATCCGAACGCCGCCGCACCGGCCGAACCCATCAAAATGACCCCAATCGATGCAGAGATTATCCAATGTCGGCGGATGGTGTTAATGGTGTTAATGGTCTTCTGTATAAACCTCATAATATTAGTGATTGTATATCAATTAAGAAGGGTTTGCAAATAGAAGAATTTTCGCTTTTATCGGACTTTCGCGCAAGCCAACCGCACGACCTCGCCCCACGAGCCGAACGGCTGAACGGTTTCGGCCAACTGTTGCGCGGTTAGGCCGCTTTGGATTGCCAGGACCAGTTGGCCGATGGTTTCGGCCGCGTTTGGCGCCATGATGGTCGCGCCCAATAATTCGCCTTTCGCGCCGGTTAGAATTTTGGTGAAGCCAGCAGAGAAGTTCGCTACATTGGCGCGCGCTACACTGGTGTTTTGAATAATTGAACGGTGGAACTTGGCGTCGTCGCGCGTCAAATCTTTTTCCGTCGCACCAACTGCGGCGATTTCCGGGCTGGTCCAAATTACGCGCGGAACGATCGAGTAGTTCGGCGCGATTTTTGGCTTACCTAACAGATTGTTGGTGGCAATGCGGCTCTCGTATAGCGCCGAGTGCGTCGTGCTCAATCGGCCCAGCACGTCGCCAGCCGCCCAGATATTGCGCGTCGAGGTGTTCAGAAATTCGTCGGTTTTGATGCCGCTTTGGTCGTATTCGACACCGGCGTTTTCCAGACCCAGATCGGTGTTCGGCGTACGACCGGTGGCGAACAGCACGCGTTCGACTTTGACGGAGTGTTCGGTTTCGCCGGCCAGATAGGTTACGCGCGTCGTCAGCGAGTCGTTTTTGACGGCGATGACGCGGGCCGAAGTCAGGATTTCCATGCCACGGGACTTTTTGAACGTTTCGGTGATGGCGGCTGAGACTTCGTCGTCTTCGCGCGGCAAGATGCGGCGCTGTGTTTCGGCCAAGTAAACTTTGCTGCCAAAGATCGCGAATAATTCGGCCAGTTGCACGCCAGCCGTACCGGCACCGACGACGAACAGACTTTTCGGCGGACGTAGCAAATCGATGGCAGTTTCCGGCGTTAAGTAATTCACCTTGTCAAGGTTCGGAATGTCAGGGATCAAGGGTTTCGATCCAGTCGCGATCAAGAACTTCTCGGCTGACAAGTGCCGCCGCCCGATCGAAATTTCATGTCGCGACAAAAAGTGTGCCCGGGCTCGAAACAGATCGATGCCGCGACCGCGCAAATGCTCGGCCAAGGACGACGCGCCGGAGCGCTTGATCGTCAGATCTTTCCACGTCCGCACGCTGGGATAATTATAGCCAAGCGTATTGGTGCGCAGCCCCATCGCCGCGCCATGCTGGGCGGCGTCAAAAATGTGGGCCGCCTCCAACAATGCACCGACCGGAATGTCGCTGGTGTGAGGCGCCGCGCCGCCCAGTTGGGTGGCCTCGACCAAGGCGACTTTCTGGCCAGCCCGCGCTGCGATTTCGGCCGCGACTGAACCGGCCGCGCCGCTGCCGAGGACGATTAGGTCGTAGTTGAATTTAGTTTTTGGCATTTTTTCTCCTTAGAATAATCTCTTTTCATTTTCATAAAGGTACGCCGCCTCTAAGTCATAATCGCCCATCGCGGCGGCAGTTTGTAGTCTTAATTCACGCGCCGTGACCTCTGGTTTGTCAGTCAGCCAGCGGTCGATTTTGGCAACGACTCTTTGCGCGAGATTTTCCGCATCGCCGGCTAAAATGCAGTTAGAGCGGGCGGCTTTTTGGACGGCCTGGCCTAATCGTTCTTTATCGTAATTGACTGTCGTTTTCTTATTCAAGATTTGTGTCATTTTTCTTTCCTTTCACATCGCTTTATATATAAACAAATAAAATCCGAGGATGATAAGCAAGGCGCCGGCGACAATTTGCAAGAACTTTTTGTTATTTTCGCGCCATTTGATAAATGAAGAAATCCGCCGGCCTTTGGCGTTAAAAATCTGAAGAATCAACAGCGGCATCAACGCAATCAAAACATAGACTAAGATAGCCGCAATCTGCTGACCGCGCTGCAAAGCGAGCGCCAAATTGGCCGCGATAATAATCGGCGTGGCAATGAAAATCAACTCGGCAAAGACCGCGCCAACACCAAGCAGGAAAGCTTCGAAACTGTGGCGAGTAGCTTTGGTGCGAGCATACAAATATTCGGCCATGCGCCGCGGCAGCCAAAGTTTTGTGCCGTTCTTGTCCCAGCGATAGTAGAACAACATGACCGCCAAACCGACGCCGACGGCCACGCCGGACAGAATCGACCAGAATTCGCCACTGTGGGCAAAATCCAGAATCGATAAGACGTAAATTGAGCCGACGACGCTACTGAGCAATGCCAAGAAAAAGCCGAAAATGTAGCCAGCCGAGAGTTTCTGAACCCGCGCCGCCGATTGTTCGATTCCGCGTAAATGGCCGCTCAGCAAAGTCAGCATGCTAACGCCCAGCGAAAAACTGGCCGTAACCAGCGCGGCGGCCGTCAGCGGCAGCCAAACTTGCGAGATTTCAGTAATGTTCATTTTGCCCTCTGCTGTAGATTTTACCACAAGCGGTATTTTGGCGCAAGCTGGGCTGACCTTTTTTGAGTGATTTTCTTGACATACTTTCCTATTTAAGCTTAGGGGTCTTGACAAATCGAGTTAAGTCTGCTAGAATCATTGACGTAATCGCAAAAACAAAAAATAATAGAAAGCGAGAAAGAAAAATGACAGAACAAGAAAAACCATCCTGGATGCAAAGCCGCACATCCGAGCAATTGGGCGATTTCATCGCGAGCTTAATTGAAAAGCGTCAGCCAGTTTTGGAGACTATTTCTTTAGAAGATTGATTCGTGCCAAATTAAGTCAAAATGCCCTACTATTGTTGGACTTTTTGTTTATAATCGCTGATAGAAATTTAATTTAGCTATTCCTGCGCCAAAACTGGCTGCCACGTAACGCCAAATTTATCGGTAACCCAAGCGACTTTCTTGAACTGCATGACCGGCTCCGGGCCCATCATGACCGTGCCACCCTCTGATAATCCATTGAAAACTGCGTCGAATTCCGCGTCGTCCTTACATTCTAAATACAGCGACATCGACCAGCTGAACGGCGGCAGTTCGTTGGCGGCGGCCATGTCCATGAACATGATTTGTTGTCCGGTGAAGGTCAGCGCGCCATGCAGGACTTTGCCTGCGTCGCCGGGCTGGCCGGGTTCGACGTGAACGATCGACTCGATTTTGGCGTCGGGCAAAACTTTTGCGTAAAAGTTCATCGCTTCCTCGGCGTTACCGTGGAACGTCAAAAACGGGACGAGCCTCTGATTATTTGCTGTCATGATCTGCCCCTCCCTTTTTAAAATAATTCATGGTAGCACCAGGTGGGCTTGAACCACCGACCTTAGGCTTATGAGTCCTACGCTCTAACCAGCTGAGCTATGGTGCCAAATATTGTAAATTGCCGCGACACTTTGATTGATCAGCTGGTTAGAGCGCTACGCTTTACGATCTACTCGCTACGCTCGAACAGGTCAACTGAGCTATGGTGCCACATCACTACATAAAGTAGCGCTGATAATTATAACAAAATAGCGACATTTTACCAACTGTGGCCGAACTGGACCAACAGCACCCAAACCCTCAGGTCCTCGACATCTATCTTGCTTAGTAAAAATTTGCGGATATTGTTGGCAATCTCATCTTGTTTTTCGACACGCTCGTCGAATGCATGTACGGCTACTTCTACCTCAATAGGGGCAATCATGCCAATATCTATAGCTTTTATTAATCTTATGCTGACCTCTTCGGGCGTCAGATTTATATCTTTACATGATAATTCTTTGGCTAGATAGGACCTAAGCTCAGCACCTATTTGTCTGCATTGTTTTGCTTGTCCCTCTGACGTGAAGAATATATTTACTGTTGGCATAGACGTATTATATCAATTTCTTTTCTTCCGCTCAATTATGCTACAATGTAGCCAATTATATTTATGCTTTTCTTGTAGTCTTTGTTAGAAGAAAGGAGCAATACGATTTAATAAACTGAGCGAACGTGGCAACTAATAATTCTTAAGGAGGAAAAATGGAAAAAGATTCGAAAAGCCAAGCCAAAGACCAAAACCCGGACGACAAAGCCGCCAGCAAAAAGGAAATCGAAGACGGCAAAACTATGGCGATCCTAGCCTACATCCTGGCGCCGATTCCGTACTTTGCAGAGAAGAAAAACAAGTTCGTGCGCTATCACGCGGTCCAGGGCATGAATATTTTGATCGTCGGGGTGGCCTATGCTATCGTGGCCAATATTATCAATCGCATCGTTTGGAACGCTTTTGTCGGCGACTGCATTCGCTCGATTTACACCGGTCACGGCGGCTGTGGCGGCTGGGGCATGGCGCGGACAATTAGCTGGATCTTGGGTGTCGGTGGCGTGGTTATCGGTGTTATCGTTGTCATTGGCATTGTTAACGCTGTAAATGGCAAGAAAAAGGAAGTGCCAATCTTGGGCAAAGTAAAGATTATTAAGAAGTAGTTTTTGTATTTTAACAAGAAAAAAGCCCGAGATTTGGACTCGGGCGTTTTTCTTGGTGGCGGGGGCAGGATTTGAACCTGCGACCTTGTGGTTATGAGCCACACGAGCTGACCAGACTGCTCCACCCCGCGATATCTAAAGAATTACCCACCTATTCTAACGCAACAGGTTAAAATTGTCAAACCTAATAATTAATTCCGAAAATTTCGCCATTTTCAAGGTTTGGCATATCGCCTAGTTTCTCTGGCGGTAAACCCATTTCGGCGCAACGAATCGCCTTTAGCGCGCCGTTGTGTGTTGCTATCAAAGTAGTGCCGCCATGTTGTTTCAAATCAATCAATGCTGATTTAACCCTGTTGTATAGTTCCTCACGCCTTTCAGCCGTCGGCTCATCGTTGACGGCTTCAACAGTTGTGAACTTTCCGCCTTTTGATTTGCCGGCTAGCTGACCTACACTGCGCTCCCTCAGTCTGTCATCAGTTTCGATTGGTAAATCTAAATCCAAAGATTCAAGAATGATTTTCGCCGTATCATAGGCTCGCAACAACGGTGAGCTAACTATTCTGTCAATTGTAAATCCTTCATCTGACAATCCTTTCGCAGTTCGTACAGCATCGCGACGACCTTGCCCAGTTAAAGGCGAATCAATTTCGCTACCCGCGTAAACTTGATCGACGTTGGCTACGCATTCACCGTGGCGAACAAACAACAATTTATTTGACATATTCTTATTATACATTAACTACCTTGATGTTTTTGTGTAAATGCAGAAATCTGTTATACTACTTTTAATGATAAATAATCGAACACAGTTCTTTTTCTTCTTCGCCTTTCCGCGGCTGTGTTTGGAATTGACCGAGACCCGAGCATAAAAACTCAATAGACACAGCCGATAATAGCGGTTTCGGTTGAACCGCTAATTTTTAATTTGAAAAGGCTTACTATGAGTATTGAAATTGTAAAGCAAATGCCGACGGCCGAACAGCTGCGGCAGGAATTGCCATTGAATGAGAGATTGATCGCGATAAGGCAGCAAAGAATCGATGAGCTAAAACAAATCTTGGCTGGCGAAGTCAGTAAATTAGTTGTAATCGTCGGGCCATGTTCGGCCGACAGCTACGATCCGGTCATGAGATATGCTGAGAATCTAGCGCAACTAAATGAGCAATTGAGCGATAGATTATTCATCGTTCCCAGAGTTTACACCTACAAACCGCGAACCAACGGCATGGGGTATAAGGGCCTGGCTACACAGCCCAGCCTACGGGGAGGAGTGGATTTGCTCTCAGGCATCAGGGCATCAAGAAGGTTACATAGAGACGTTCTGCGAAAGACTGGTCTGATTACTGCAGATGAAATGCTTTATCCCAGTAGTATGCCCTACCTCGACGATTTGCTGGGTTACGTCGCGGTCGGTGCACGATCGGTCGAGAATCAGGAACACCGCTTGGTCAGCAGCGGCCTAGACATGCCGATTGGCATGAAGAATCCGACCAGCGGTGATCTGCCAACCATGCTGAATTCGATTCACGCAGCACAGCAACAGCATGATTTGATTTATGACGGCGAGTGGGTCAAGTCATCGGGCAATCCTTATGCTCACGCGATCTTACGTGGCGGATTGCGAGTCAAGAAAGAACTGCGCGACGAAGAAGACGTCTACTTGCCAAATTACCAAGAACCAGATTTGCTACGCGCGGCACTGTTGTATGTATCAAGAAGGCTTCAGCACCCATCGATAATCATCGACACAAATCACGCCAATTCTGGAAAGGACCACAGCAAACAACCTGACATCGTCGATAACGTACTACATTCCATGAAAAGAAATCCTGCGCTGCACGGAATCGTCAAAGGCTTCATGATTGAAAGTTACTTGTGTAGCGGCAAGCAAGACATTGACCCCAGCCGCCGACTGGTGCCCGGAAAATCTGTCACCGATGGCTGTTTGGGTTGGGAGGACACAGAATATTTGCTACGACGGATGGCTGATACATATGATCAGATTTCTTCTGTATAGTTTCGGTCAGGAAGTCCTCTTACGCAAAAGATGGTTTGGCTGTTGTGGTACGTTCGAATTTGTTGGCGAATTTTTGTACTGCTTCTCCTATTTGTTCGGCGCAAAGGCCTTCATTAACACATCGAATACTTCCTGCGATGTCGCTGCGATATAGCCCCTTGATTTCAAAGTCCAGTCATCGCCATTTTCGTCCTTGAGTATCACGCCCGACTGTCTCATCAGGAAAGCCGATGCCGCGATGTCCCATGGATGATTGCGCGCGCAGTAGTAACCATCGATCTTGTGCAAGGCCGCATACAGACCGCTTAGCGAAGTATTCAGCGAACACAGCATGTAATCTGTGTCTTCCTGAAGATAAACTATACCTTTCAAATGCCTTGTCCTGTCGTCCGGAGTACCTGATGGTATGGCGCCGAAATCTATTTCGATTAACGTACTGGGCACTGGCGCAGGTAATTGGTATTCCGCGTCGTTACACCAAATCTTCTGTTCACCGACAGACCAATAGTATTGTCTATTCGCATAATCCACCACCATCGACGCAACTAATTCCCCGTCTATGGCTAGCGCGATGTTCGTACAATAGTTGGGGATGTTTCTGCCTAAATTTCCAGTACCGCAAATCGGATCGATGATCCAGATTCGCCCTTCGTCGATATCGCCGTCGCCGTGTTCCTCTTCGGCTAGGATTTGATCGTCCGGGAAATTGCGCTTTATGTTATCGACGATCAATCGTTCAACTGCGACGTCGATTTTTGTAGCGAAGTTGCTGCTGTGGCCTTTTTGCTTGATGACTTTATTGTTAGCTAATTCGTTTTGCACCAGCTCGATAATCTCTGGCGCGATTTTGTGAAAGAAAACAACCTCTTTGTCCATATTGCTGCCCTATTTTGCGTATTCAATCGCCCGCGTCTCGCGAATCACATTGACTTTGATCGTGCCGGGATACTGCATGGTCGATTCGATTTTGTTGGCGATGTCGCGCGACAGTTTGATGGCCGACAGATCGTCGATGCGTTCGGGGCGGACGATGACGCGGACTTCGCGGCCGGCGCTGATGGCGTAGGCTTTGTCGATGCCGTCGAAACCGGTGGCGATGTTCTCCAGCTCTTTCATTCTTTCAACGAAATTCTCGGCACTGATGTTACGCGCGCCGGGACGGGCCGCCGACAAGGCGTCACAAACGCGGACGATGATTGCCTCTGGTGTGGTGGCTTCGATGTCCTCGTGGTGCGCCGCGATGGCGTGAACCACGCGTTCGTCCATGCCGTACTTTTTGGCAAGTTCCGCGCCGATGTCGGCGTGTTTGCCTTCGATGCGGTGCGTTACAGCCTTGCCGATATCGTGCAATAACGTAGCAATTTTCGCGACGCGAACATCGACGCCGACTTCTTCAGCAACGACGCCAGCCAGTTGGGCCATTTCGGTTGAATGTTTAAGGACGTTCTGGCCATACGATGTTCGGAATTTCAGTTCGCCCAACAAACGCACCATTTCTGCCGGGATAAAGCCAGCCACACCAGCTTCGCGGGTAGCATCCTCGCCGGCACGGACGATTTCTTTGTCGAGTTGTTTTTGGGCTTTTTCGACAACTTCCTCGATGCGGGCTGGGTGAATGCGGCCGTCTTTCATCAGCATTTCCAGGGCCAGTCGCGCGGTTTGGCGACGCACCGGATCGAACGAACTTAGGACGATCATGCCGGGCGTGTCGTCAACCAAAATGTCGACGCCGGTCGCGCGTTGCAGGGCCTGAATGTTGCGGCCTTCCTTGCCGATAATGCGGCCCTTCATTTCCTCGTCGGGCAGTTCGATGGCGGTAACGGTGCGCTCGGCCGTAACGTCGCTGGCCATGCGTTCCATCGCTGTTACGATGATCATTTCGGCCTTTTGTTCGGCGGTGTCTTCGGCTTCTTTCTGCAGTTTGCCGACCAGGCCGATCAAATCGCCTTTTACGTCTTTTTCAGTCATTTTCATTAGTTTGTCGGTAGCTTCTTCTTTCGATAATTTAGCGACTTTTTGCAGTTTTTCTTGCGCGCTGTCACGGATTTTTCTGACCTCGTCCTTCAAGTCTTCTAGCTCCGATTCCGAGCCGCGGAGTTTCTCGCCGCGTTTGTCCAATTCTTCGATCTTTCCAAGCAGTTTCTGCTCGCGCTCGGCGACTTTTTCTTCGGACTTTTTGATGTCGCGACGCATTTCGTCGGCTTCTTTTTTGGCGGTTTCGGTGGCTTTTAGAATGATGTCGCTGGCTTTGTTCTGGGCGTTTGCGATGATTTTCTCGGCCTTGGCCTGTCGGCCGTTACTTTTGATTTTCTGCGCCGCGAATACACCAGCGCCGCCGACCATCAGGCCGACTACTGTTAAAATAGCTGTTAACATGTTTCCCTTTCTGCCGCAGAGTCCTCGCGGAAACGATTCGCCTTCACTCACACTGGTTCGGGCGCGCCCGCGGCTGCGGACTGGATTCAATTTACAAAGTCATTTACTGACTTTGTAATTATATCACAAAATGGTTGGTGCGTGAAATTATTTTTTCGGTTTGGTGATGTTGGGCTCGGCGCCGTATTCGGGCATGACTATTTGATCGTTCTCATTTTGTTTAAGTTTTTCAAGGCCGTTTTCTCGCCAATTTTCGCCAGTTGTATCGACGATGGGAACGTTTCGCGCGTAAGCAATTGTATTGGCGGTAGTGATGCCGATTCTTAGGCCAGTGAAGGAGCCCGGACCGCGGAAAACAATGATGTCGGAAAGAATTCCCCACTTGTCATTCTGAAACCCGTGAAAAATCTCTGATTTTTCCGGATGTTCAGAATCTACGTTGTACTCTGTAGATCCTGAAACAAGTTCAGGATGACAAGTTGTTAGTAATTCTTCGATTTCACCAAGCAAATCATGCGCCAAACGCCGTTCAGCGTTCCAAACTTTCTGACGAACGATCTCGCCGGAGTCGTTTAACAAATAGATTTCTGTTGGATCGCCAGCAGTTTTGATGGCTAGGATCATTAGTCTGCCCTTTCAATAATCGTCATGCTTCCTTCGGTCAACGGCAAAACTAGCATATCATCTGGCAATACATCGATTAGGTCTTGTACAGATTTGCGCCAATAATCCATCGTGATACCGCGGTCGTTGGCGATTGCACCATAATGCACCAACACGCCAACTGGCAGCACACCAGCACCGTCATTCATGCCATTCTCGCTGTAATAACCAATGCTTTTTGCAGCCAAATACATCGCGCCGGCCGAGCTGCCGATAATTATTTTGTTTGCAAAAAGTCGCCTAACGGTAGCCGCATCGGGCAAGATTTCCAACAATCGTTCCAATTCGCCGCCATGAATATAAAACACGTCGGCACGCTCCAGTTGTTCAAGGTAATGGTCAATATTGGCATTTTCTACCTCAACATCTTCGCCGAAATATTGATAAAATAAAGGTTCGAATATATTGTAAAGTTCTGATTGTTCGTTCTCAGGCTTAGCAAAAGCACATTGCAAAATCCGCGGTTCAGGTTTTTGCTGCAAAATGAATTTGGCCAGATTTTCCAAGTAATTCGGGTAAAGATGATCCCAACCACCAGTTAAAATGTACGTCGTCATAATCTATTCTCCTTTTTCAAAAACTTCAATATCACCTTCGCGGATTAGATAAATCGGCAAATCAGTTTCCGCAGCTAGTTCGTGCTTAGCAGCCGCCCAATCAACCGGCCCGCGCGGATCGTCCTTACCATATTCGCTGTCAAAATGCGTTATTACCGCTGCTTTGACCAAACCGCGTCCGTTCATGACCGTCCGCCAGTCGCACGTCCAAAATATTTGACTCAGGTAATCTGCCCCGGCCGATGCACCAATCACGATTTTGCCAGCAAGCAACTCCTTTAAATCTTCATATTTATCCAGATAGTGAGCCAACAACGTGTCGTCGCCACCATGAATATAGATTACATTTGCCCACTTCACATCTTCGCGGAAAGTGTCGGGGTAAGCCAATCTGGCGTCGTAATTTTTGTCAAATAGTCGTTGAAAAGCCGGCGTGCGACGATCGCGGAATTTCCATTCCCAATCTTCGCGCAGTAGTGCAAATGACACACTTAAAACGCGTGGTTCATTATTTAGCCCTGACAAAATCGCAGCGCGTAATTTTGCAACTTGCGCGTCGGTCATTTGGCTGTCATTGCCACCAGATAAGATATATGTTGTCATGATTTCTCCTCAAAAATTTCAAATTCACCTTCACGAATCGCATAGATTGGCAAGTCAGTACTTACAGCCAATTCACGTTCGGCAGATTCCCAATCAATCGTCGTTTCATTGTTATCATAAACCTTGCTGCCGAAATGTGGGATCACTGCCACTGGAACTAAGCCGCGGCCGCGTGCTACGCGTTCGTCGGTCCATGCCTCCCATGCATATTTGGCCAGATAAACCGCGCCGGCTGAGTCGCCAATGACAACTTTGCCAGCAAACAGTTTTTCCAGATTCGGAATCTTGTCCAAGTACTGCGCTATTCTGGTCGCGTAACCGCCGTGGATATAGATCACGTCGGCCCACACTGCGTCCTCCAAAAAAGTTTCAGGTGTAGTCAGACGCATTTGTGCGTTTTCACCGAACAATACCCGGAACATATCTTGACGTGATTTGAATTTGTCCTGCCATTGTTCGCGCGACTCGCCGAAAAACACGTTGGCTACTTTGAATGGCATGCTAGCGGATTTTTGAATCGCCGTCGCCAGTTTGGCTTGTATTTCGGGAGACGATGTTCTCATGGCGCCGCCAACTAAGATATAGGTTGTCATGCTTTATATTATACACCAGAGTAATCTACAGGAGAAAACGACAAAACCTCTTTCGCTATTTCTAACTTAATATTTCTGTATCGGATCGGTTTTAGCATTTAGCATCTCGAGCGACAATGATATATGTATCAGCTGCTCTGGATTTAAGTTGCGGTCGTCCGGCTGATTCCGGTCAGCCATGTAGATGATCTGTATTGTGTCGCCAATTTCGACAGTTGCGTTGTTATATTTAGCACTTTGGTTTCGGTTGAATGACGTGATGATGTCACTGGGCGTCGTCACAGTAAATATCCGACCCGACGAAGATTTAATTTGAAAGGAAGCTCCGTTGTGACTAATCAGAGTCCCAGAGATTTCGCGGGCTTCCACGGTATCGCCCAGTGCCATGTCAGGCGTGCCTTTTAGATACAGATCGACCGAAGCGCCATGTGAGCAAATATCCTGCGGATTAGCATTGCAGACATCGCGCGCTGTTAGTTGATTAAACAAATCATAACGATAATATTTCGCGGGCAGGCTGAGCTTAACGACATGTGTTGGCGTAGAGGAAATTGCTTCGCCCTGCGCTGAACTGCCGCCCTCCTTTAGCGTGACCGTATACTTCATTTTGACATTGCTGACGACCGTAATAACATCGCCGGCTTTGATATCGGATTTTGCCGCTGCAGCGCCATCAACTACATAATTTGTTTTTTCGGTTAAGGTGATCGTAGTTTGCTCATCGTATTCATCAACATAGGTCAATTCGTTATGATTCAACGATGCCACCGTAGCCGCGCTGTGCATCATGTGTCCAGTCTCGCCAACTTCATAAACACCGGCTTGTTCCATAGGAAGCTTGCTGGATAAGGGCATCAATCCTTCGCCAAAGGCTTCTCCGATTGCTTTCATTTCGCACTGCGCTTGCAGAATCTTTTGCACATCATCCGTCGTCAGGTCGCTGCCGCGTTTGATTTCGTAATACGCCGTTTGATTTGAGTCAATCTTACAATCATTCACATTAAAGAATATAGCAGTACGCCCAGATGGTGATTTAGTAGTTTTCTCGATTTCGACACTTGGCTGTGGATAGAGACGACTGATGATCTCTGCCGCGACAAAGGTTCCGCCACCGAGCAATACTAGGCTAAGAATAGCAATGATCAAAACTTTCGCGAAACTAAGTCGACCAAAGCGCCCTCTGTGAGGCGATTTCCCTGGCAGTTTTGCCGCTAGATTTTGTGAAGTAACTTTTTGCATTACGCGACTCGTGAATGCTTCATCAACTGGGCTATCGTCTGGCCGCGCTATAACCAATTTAGTTAGCAATAAAACATCGCTCATTCTAAACTCCTCTTTAACTTTGCCTTGGCGCGTCGAATATGCGACGCAACAGTGTTTACGTTCAATGTCAGATTTTCGGCAATTTGCGTGTAACTTTTTCCTTCGAAAAAATATTGCTTTATTACATGGGCTAGGATTGGCGGTTCTAGACATTCCACTGCACGACGGATACGTTCGATTTCTATAAAATCGATTTCATTGGTAACGAGTTCGCAATATTTTTCCAAGTCGTCTGGATTGAACTGGCGTTTGTCTTTTCTCAACTTGTCGCGCGCCATATTGGTGGCAATTTTGTACAGCCAAGTAGAGAATTTTCCGCGTGCTGACGAGAACTGTTTTATATTTAAATAAGCTTTGATAAAGGATTCCTGCGCCACATCTTCTGCGGCTGCGCGATCGTGAAAGATATTCTCCAGGTAAATTATCAGGCCAGTTTGATAACGTTCGACCAGTGGCCGATAGGATTCGGTGTCGCCGTGGTGAATGCGCTGAATTAGCTGTTCTTCATTTTTCATAATACTCGTTATACGAATCTGGTATTAAAATTATTGCACATATTGATCATTCTATCGGAAACTATTGCTTAAGTGAACCAGTGTGTTCGTGATAAAATATCAATATGAATCAGACTATCACACTAATCACTGGCAATTTGAACAAAGTCAGAGAACTGTCGCGGTTGCTTAACATAGAACTAAGCAACGAAAAAATCAACCTGCCGGAAATTCAAACGACCGATGTTGCAGAAGTCGCCAAAGTCAAAGCCGAGGCGGCTTATAAAATTGTTAAGAAACCGGTTTTGGTCGACGATACCGGCTTGACAATCCGGGCGTGGGGCGAGTTGCCGGGCGCTTTGATCAGGTGGTTCATCGACAATGTCGGCAACGCAGGAATCGTCGGGATGCTCGGCGATAACGATCGCGCAGCGTTTGCAGCGACGGCGCTGGGCTATTGTGATGAAAATGGTTCGCGGGTTTTCAACGGCATGGTTGATGGTACGATTCCGGAAAAACCACGCGGCGAAAATGGTTTTGGATTTGATGCGATTTTCATTCCGAAAGGTTCGGAAAAAACTTTTGCTGAAATGACCAGCGACGAGAAAGATTCCTTCTCGTCGCGGGCAATTGCGGCTGCGAAAATGCGCGAACTCTTAAAAAATTAATCAAAAACTTTCCGACTTAAGATTGGCCATGATCCTAGAACGATCAACACACCTGTCCAAATCAGCAACCAATTAACCGAAACGATATCAGCCAGCGGTCCGAAAATCAGCATGCCAGCCGGCATGGCAGTGTTGGCGATGATTGTCATGACACTGTAGGTCCGGCCCATGAATTTCTCTTCGACGCGCTGCTGCAACATAGTATTAACCACCGGTTGGTAAAAGGCACTAACCAAGCCGGCTAGTGCAATGAAACCGACAAACCACCAGAAATCGCCCATCAGCGCCGCAATTCCTGTTGCTACGCTGCCCATCCCAAATATTACCGCCGTCATCAGAAGCGTCCTCTTCTGCTTTTTGAAACCGCCCCAGACCGTGATAATGCCCGAACCGATTAGCGCCGCCGCGATCCAGCCGACTTCTATGGCACCCAGCTTCCAGGCCTCTCCGCCGAAATCGCGCGCTACTATCAACGGTGTCAAGATTGCAATAGGAATTATCAGTACTGTCATGATGGCATCAACGGCGAATAAGGCTCGCACGAAGCGATGTTTTGCGATATATTTGACACCGATTTTGAAATCCGACCAGGCTGATTTCGGTGCGTCTTTGCTGCCGATGGGTCGACCTAGCTTAACAAAGAACGTCAAAATCAAAATGCTGATTACAGCTGTGATGACATCAACCCACATAATCTGTTGCACCGGCATAAATGCGATCAAGGCCGCCGCTCCCATCGGCGCCAGCAGTGCTGAACCCATCTGAATCATGCCGTTTAAACCGTTGATACGCGCCAGGTTTTCCTTTGGCACGATTTGTGGGATCACGGCACCAGCGGCTGGCATTTGGACTCCTTGGCCAAAGGCTCGGGCCGCTATACAAACCATCAACAACCAAATGTCCTCGAAACCGAAGCTGAACATTATTATGATAAGCAGCGTTACTACGGCCACAAAACCATCGGCGATATTGATCAGCCATTTGCGGTTCATGCGATCGGCCCAAACGCCGCCCAAGGGCGACATCAGCACCAGCGGAATCGTTCCAGCCACCAACAGTAATGTTAAGTAAAGCCCCGACCCGGTCGTCAGCGTGATGTACCACATGATGGCATACCACACCAACGTCGAGCCGAGCAGCGAAAAGCCTTGGCCTAGCAAAAAGAAGGTGATATTGCGTCGCCAATGACGCTTTTCGGGATCTTGTTTCATACTTACTTATATATTATACATAAATTATTTCCACGCCGCCTAAATTGGCATTGCCCGATAAACGCACGACCGGGCTGTCGGCCGTCAATTCCGCGCGATTCTTTTCGCTGATACCGCCGGCCATGGCGTTCAGGCCGCTGACCACGCGCCAGTTCCTGGGTACGTACATTTCCACGCCGCCCAAACTGCAATTGATGTTGACCAGTAGTTCGTCGCCGGCAATTTTAGCATTGTCAAAGTAAATTTTCACCGCACCGAGTTTACATTCGATCAGTACTTTTTCCAGATTTTTGGAATTGACGTATTTGATGGCTTCGCCCATGTTGGCTCGCACTGCAACTTCGCGTTCGTTGTCCAGGCTTTCGCTGACTTCCGAAAAGTCGTCGGCGCTTCCACCGATCATTACATGGCGTCGCCAACCGCGATAACTTCTTTTGTGAAAAAGAATCGAAAACGCGATCGTCAGCAGAACTGCTACGCCGAACATTCCGCCGATTTCTTGACCGGAAAGATTGAGCCAATCAGTTTGGTAATTCAAAATAGTCGCGATTGTTGCGGCCGATACAAAGACAAAGAACCAATTCAGATTCATTAACGCCTGCACCATTATCGCCACCAGGAAAATCCCCAAGATCAACCACCAAATGTTCAGTTGAAAAGTAAGAATTCCAAAGATTTGGAACGTCACCGCGGCGGCTGCGACCAGGAAAAACAATCCCCAAAAAACGCGCCACAAAACATTGTGCCGGCGCCGAGATTCCCACTTTTCTTGTTTCCAGGCCATTTTTTGTTCAAATTCCGCGCTTCCTCTCGACCCTTCCTTTTTCTTAGTTTGACTCATGATAGCTCCTTTCACTTAATTTGTTGACTAACCTTTTGTAATAACCGCGGCTGACGTTGATTTGCTTGTGGCTGCCGCGGAAGCGCACCAAACTTGGTCCAGCCAAATTGTGACTAATCGACAAAATGTATTTTGTCCCGATGATGGCTGATTTGCTAATTCGCACAAAACTAGCCGGCAAAATGTTTTCTAATTCGTAAAGTTTTTGCTTGATTTCGTAAATATTTTTCGCCGTGTGCGCCCAGGTTTTGCCATCGACGCTTTCGAAGAACAGGATGCTTTCGGCTGGCAGATAATAATCTCGGCCGTCGCGTACCAGCGCCAGATTTTGCGCATTTTTCGAAGCCGCCAATATCGCATTCTGCAATTTTGCCACGTCGTCGCTACTCCCGCGAATCACGATTTCCGGTTCGCGCGAATTTTCGTCAATATCGATGCGGATTTTCATTGCAATTTTGATCCTGTTTTTATTATCGCAAGTTCAATGTTTTATGTCTAGCGTTTTTGGCTAAGTGGTTGGTTTTGTTATTCAAGTGGTTTAGAAAGAAGTTATCCAAATATCCGCAGCCCCATGCCACCATCGATCGTCAAAATTTCGCCACACATTGAATCGTTTTTAGCTAAGAACGCTGCACCATCGGCGATTTCCTCTGGTGTAACCCAATTGCCGGTAGCAACACCTTGCATCAATTCAACCTCGTACTCTTTAGTTATTCCTCCCCAAATAGGAGTTAACGTCCGCCCCGGTCTAATCGAATTGACTAAGATATTGGGCGCTACTTCTTTGGCTAAATTTTTCATGTAAGAATCAAGAGCCGCTTTGGTCGCAGAATAACCAGCCGTGTCAGGTCCGCCATAACCAATCCTGCCATTCACCGACGAAGTGAAAATAATTTTACCTTTGCTCATCAATTCTCGCACAGCGTTTGTAACGCGAACTTGACCAAAGAAATTGACTGCGAAAGTTTTTTCGATGGCATCAAAATTATCTGGGCTGTCACCTTCTTGATAATATCCAGTGTTATTAATTAGGATATCAACGCGGCCAAACTTGGCTTTGATTTCATCGCGCATGTGCTCAACGTCACTGTCTTTTCGAATGTCAGCCTGAATGAGAATGCTCTCTGGGCTAATCTTCTGAATTTCTTTTAGAACTTCGCCCCCCCCCGTCTCGTTGACACAATAATTGACAACGAGTCTCGCTCCTTCATTCGCGAAACGTTTCGCCATGGCCGCGCCAATGCCACTGGAACTGCCGGTTATGACTATAACTTTGTTTTGTAAATTCATGATTGCTCCTTCTTTACTTGTTACTTCTTATTTTAACACCTTAATGGTCGGTTGCTATTGGGATTTCTACTTCTACTTCTCTTCCTTCGGTTGGCAGATAAGCAATTTTTACAACGATTCGTTCGTCTGGCAAAACGTCGCGGACACTTTCGCCCCATTCAACGACGGTGATGTTCTTTGGATTCTGTAAACTTTCAGCGATTTCCATACTCATAATCCCCGCATCAGCTAAACGGTAAAAATCGTAGTGGTTCAAAGTCAAATCGTCGCGCGCCATGTAATTACGCGAAATAGTAAAAGATGGCGATTGAACGTCGTCGTCAATTTCCAAACCCTGCGCCAGACCTTTTACAAAAGTCGTTTTGCCGGCACCAACATCGCCGATTAGTTCGATGACTTCACCGCCTTTTAGTTTCGTGCCAAGGTCTGCACCGAATCGCTTCATCTCTTCGTCAGATAGAATTATCATAGGACTATTCTATCATGCCACATATGTGATAAAATGTGGTTATGCTTCTAACGATCGATAATATGCTTGGCGCGCCGGTGATGTCACTGCAAACTGGTCAGCCACTGGCAAAGTTGGACACGCCCATTATTGATCCGCATAATCTGAAGATTGTGGCCTTTTATGTCAGTGGACCGATGGTTGATTTCTCGCCGGCTGTAGTTTTCGCCGAAGACATTCGCGAGTTCGGTGAAATGGGCGCCATCGTTGATTCGTCGGACAATATTCTGAACCCGACTGACATGGTTCGTTTGGGCGAAGTCATCGGTTACAATTTCGCACTGAATGGCATTTGGGTAGTTGACAAACACAAACGGAAACTAGGTCGCGTGGAAAATTATACTCTCAATCCGGATAATTTCTTGGTACAGCAGTTGTATTTGAAACCGACTTTGGTTAAGAGTTTCTCGGTGGCGCATTTGACGGTTTCGCGCGACCAAATCGTGTCGATTGATAACCAAAAAATCACCGTAAAAAGTCCAACGGTTAAGGAAAAGGTTGCTCAGAAGGTCGCTGCCGTACCAACACCGGGAAACTTCGAAAACCCATTTCGCAAAGCCAAACCAGCCGCTGAACACGCCGAGACTAAATAGCTAATTTCTTTATCGCCAGCAGAGAGAAATCAAACAACGGCGAATCGGCTTTGGCTAATTTTAAATGGCCATCCTTAACTGCATGTATCACATCATTAATATTGTACCAATCAACCGCTGTGACTTCTTGATCAGAGAAACTGGTCTGCAAATCCTTTTCGATTTTGTACGCATAAACAAAGTGCAGTTCCGGTTCCGGTGGCGTTGGCCATGAATTTATCAACGGCAATGTGCCAATAAAGGCCAAATCATCTGCCGATATTTCCAGACCAAGCTCTTCGTGCATTTCGCGTAGTGCTGCTTCCAACGGCTGCTCACCAAAATCAAGATGTCCAGCCGCTGACACATCCAGATAACCGGGCCATAGACGCAGGTTCTCGTTTCTGGTTTGCAACAAAACTTGCTGCCCCCCCCCGCCTTCGTTTTGACGCCATAGAAAAATCGTCGCAACACCAATCTGTTGGCCGTCAGGCATGGGTGTTCCTTGAACATACGGCGCATCTACCGGTTGGCCGTTCATGTAGTAATTTTGCCATGGTTCTTTATGCATTGTCGTCCTCGTTTAATGCTGCTTTAATTTTATCATAAGAAAATCCCTGTCGCGCAAGGTAGGCGATTAACTTTTGCTCATTTTCGTAATTCTTGCGTTTTTTGGCGATAAGATTTTTCAGTGCTTGGTCTTCGTCAAATTCTTCTGATTCGTTCAGAACTTTTTCAATAATTTCTGATTTGATTCCTTTTTTCATTAGTTCCATTTTCATTTTTCGCGTGGAGAAATTTCGTAAAGAGGCCCGCGAACGAACAAAACTTTCTGCGAATTTTTCGTCGTTCAAATAACTGCGTTCATATAAACGTTCAATGACTTTCTCCAAGTTTTTTTTCGACCATTGTTTGCGCCAGGCATAGTCGTGGATTTCTTTTTCGCTTCTTATGCGACGAGAAATTAAATCGACGGCCGCGACGTAATTCTTGCCAAAGTCTGACTCGCCCTTTAATTCGTCCAATTTATCCTCGGAAATTTCATCGCCTTTTTTCAAGCCAATTTTGACCAATTGTGTTTCGTCCAAAGAAAACGAATATTTGTCGTCGACAAAAACATTGTAGCGCCCGGCAGTTTTGACGGCCGGCGCGATTTTACTGATTTTCACTTTTGCTGGGATTATTTGCCGCGAATTTCTTGCTAATCAAGAAATAGAACAGGCCGATTAACAGGGCGGTCGCAACCCAAGACAGAATCGCCATGGCTAGTCCTTTTTCCAGCGCAGGCCAAATCTCGCCAAGACCGATGATTGTAAAGATGTTCATGATTTCATAGTCAGCCTGGATGATCGATTGGACAAACAGAATAAACATGTGAATGCTGGCGCTGGTAAACATGGTTAGACCGGTGGCAAAAGCTAATCTCTTTAACATAGCGTAAGTATATTATTTTGTAGCTCGATTGTCAACGCATCAGCAAAACTAGTGCGAAAGCTAAGGCACAGGATTACGGGAGAACAAAAGATTATTCGGAGGCAACCACAGGTCCCCATTCGATAGATTCCTTACGCTCTCCAGTTGAGCTGTCCTTGGGGAAAACGGTAAATCCTATCGGTGGCTGCTCTGACACATCGACCTTAAGGGCCGTTGTGGCATCTGCCAATTGCTTCCATTCTTCTTTGTTGACTTTCAGCAACAACTGCGAGTATGCTGTCAACTCTTCGGTGGAAACAGGTATTGATGAACCTTGAAAGCCACTAAGAGCTAGCACGATTTCGGAGCAATTTTGTACTGGCGTCATTGGAATAGACATTACACGGACAGTCTCTGGATCTTTTATCCCTACAATACCCGATACTGACACGCGAGGCATCATGTCAGTGACCTCTTTTGAGATCCTTAATATATCTGGGTCGCCGAGATCCTCGCTGTGATAAATATTTAATTTTGGCATATATCTCCTTAATCTAAATATTTAAATACAACTCGTTAGCCACCACATTCACAACCGCAACCGCAATCACAGTTCATTATTCTTCCTCTTTTTTGACAGCCGTTCTGACTTTTTTGTCAATTTCGGCTAAGACTTTTGGGTTGTCTTTCAAATATTGTTTGGCGGCTTCGCGGCCCTGGCCAATCGTGGCGTCGTTATATTTGTAAAAGGCGCCGGATTTCGCAACGACATCGTGCATCGCGGCCAGGTCTAAAACATCGCCGGTCGTCGAAATGCCCTCGTTGTACATGATGTCGAATTCGGCCTGACGGAAAGGCGGCGCGATTTTATTCTTGACAACTTTTACGCGCGTACGGTTGCCGATGACGTCTTCGCCGGCTTTGATCTGGCCGATTCTTCTGATATCCACTCTTTGCGATGCGTAAAATTTCAGAGCATTTCCGCCGGTCGTAGTTTCGGGGTTGCCGAACATGACGCCGATTTTCATGCGGATTTGGTTGATGAAAATCACCGTTGCTTTGGACTTATTAATAATTCCGGTAAGTTTTCTAAGTGCTTGCGACATCAAACGCGCCTGTAATCCCGGCAAAGAATCACCCATGTCGCCGTCGATTTCGGCCTGAGGAACCAATGCCGCGACAGAGTCCAAAACGATCAAATCAACCGCATTCGATCGAACCAAAGTCTCGACGATTTCCAGCGCTTGTTCGCCGTTGTCGGGTTGGCTGACAAGAAGGTTCGCCGTATCCACGCCCAAGCGTTTGGCATAAATCGGATCCAGCGCGTGCTCAGCATCGATGAAGGCCGCTGTGCCGCCTTGTTTTTGAACCTCAGCCACGGCGTGCAAAGTCAAGGTCGTTTTACCACTGGATTCCGGGCCGTAAATCTCAACAACGCGACCCTTTGGATAGCCGCCACCCAGCGCCAGATCCAGCGACAGAGTGCCCGATGGAATCGTCTCGACATTGATTTTATACGCGTCGCCCAATTTCATGATCGAGCCATCACCAAAATTCTTGGAAATCTGCTGTAACGCCAGATCGAGCGCGGCCGATTTCCCCGCCGCATCAGAAGATTTTTCGCCCATGGTTTTAGATTCTTTTTTGGCCATTTTCGTCCCTCCTTAGAAATTATAGTCCTATTATAACATAAACTATTCGCGGCGGCCGAATAAGAAATCCACCCATTGATTGAGGTTGGATTTTGCTGGTACTTCGGTCGCAGCCTGATTATTATTCTGCTCTGACGATACTGCCACCTTTGGCAAAAGAACCAGGTGCTCGCCGGGATTGGCCTTGCCCAATAGTGCGCGAGCCTGTAAATCCAGGAATTCATTGGTCTGAAAATATGCCTGTTCTAGCCTGAGATTTTGATTCTGCAGTTCGATTAGCTGATTATCTAACCGCGCCTGATCGACTTGACGCTGCAGGTCGTAGTTGTGATTCAACACGCCAATCGCGCCCAGCGCCCACGAACCAGCCAAAACCAACGCCGCAATCAGCACGATGTTGTTTAGGGTCAGATATTTTTTTATGTCGCCGGACATATGATTATTTTAACATATGTCTGATATAATAACTACTTAAGGGGGCGTAGCTCAGCGGTCAGAGCAGTCGGCTCATAACCGATTGGTCGCTGGTTCAAACCCAGCCGCCCCCACCACAATTATTTACTCAGGACCTGTCTGATGGCTCCATCATAATTATGAACTCCGGTGTCAACCAATTGTTCCGCTCTTGTCCATTGCTCTGGAGTCAAGTTCACATCAGATAGCTCCTCCGCAATTTCAGTGCTAAAGTCCGTCAAATCTGGTAATAAGTCCCTTGCGATATTCTTGTCATGTTCGTTCGACATGTTTTCTATTTCGTTACTAATATTGATTTTGTCCAGAGGTGATAGCATATAACTTGTTTCGTCTAAGCGGTTGTCCTGATGCCGACTGCGATTTCTGCGATCTTTCTTGCTTACCGAAATATCCAACAAAATGCTTATTAATAATTTCCTCGACCGATCGTCTTGCCATGAGAGAATGTCGAGGCTTCTAATTAGCAAGGGAATGTTTATGATGTCGCCATTGACAGGTACTTCCTTGTTGCGGCCAGGATCAGTAATGCCAAGAATACGAGCAGCAAGCGATTCGGTTACAGGACCTCTGGGTCTTATTATCCCGCGAGCAGGAGTGGGTGTATCATCGATGGGTGTACCGTCAAACAGAGTGTCCTGCGAATAGTCCGTATTATTCTGCAAATCTTTCATCTATTAAACTATACCACAATCGGAATAGAGACAAAAAACGCGCCCATATAAGAGCGCGTTTTCATTACCCAAAAACTAGCGATTCTTCTTGACAGTCAAAAAGCCATTGCGCGGATTTTCCACAACGCTGTAGCCTTCTGGCAGTTCGGTCGGCACGCGGCCGTTGCTGTTGTCTTCGGCTTTCGCGAAGAAGTAGATTCGCTGTTCGCGGCCGCCGCGCAAGATTACGTCCTTGTAGTGCAAAAAGTATTTTACGCCCTTAGAGTTGGTGTGGGTGTAAGTTGCCATAATTCTCCTCCTTATTATTGCTTACACGACAGATTATATCACGCTGAATTCCCCTGTCAAGCTTTCTCATGCGGCGCGATATTTGAATTTCAGAATAAGCTTAAGGATTAACAGTAGTACCAGGCGCAACACGATGACGAAAACTAATAAAAAGCTGATCAAGAGAGAAATTCCGGCCAGATCAGGACTCCAGCGGGCCGGCGCATATTCGATGTAATAAGCATCGGGGTCAGGCGGTGGAACGTTATTTTGATCCAGGTCAGTGATTTCACTGGTACCGACGCGAGCCGCCACACAGTTCGCCCAAGCTCGATAGCCAAAACTCGTTAACTGCGGTCGACATTCTTCGGAAGCGCGCTGATAGGCACCTGCGTCGATTTCCGGCGGTCGATTGGCCTCGAGAGCGGCTGCCGCGGCCTGATCGTACAAAGTTTGCAACGCCACACGACCCGTGTAAGTATTCATGTGATTAGCCACAAAGTTTTGCAGGTTTTTAGCAGCCGTTGTGACTTTGTTAATATCGCCTGTTTCGTCGGCTGCGATTAATTCAGCGCGTTTTTCAATCATCCCAAGGTTGTTCAGGCGCAAGAAAATCGCGGTCAGCATAACGAAAAGCAACAAGATTATCAGCAGCTGCCAGGTTTTGATCTGGCCGAGGCGTTTCAGCCAGCGGCGATCGCGCAGTAGGCTAGCCTTGTCATGAAAGTGATTTTTCCACCCGTTCATTGCTCTTATTTTATCACACTAGCGCAGATTCGTACTTGCTGCGCGACTCTTTTTGACGGAAAAAGTGTCAGAGACGAGCCGTGTAACGACACGCGCGAGGAACGGCGCAGGAAGTATGATCTGCGCGATCATATGTATGTTAAAATACAATCATGAACATCTTTATTTCGGGGATTGGCGGCGCGGGTCTGGGGCCTTTAGCAGAAATCGCGTTAGACGCGGGATTCTCAGTAGCCGGCTCGGAACTGCAACATACTTTACAGACAGACGAGCTAGAACAGCGCGGTGTCAAGATCTTTTACGAGCAAACAGCCGAGAATTTGGCGCGGTATCATGCAGAAAAGCCGATTGATTGGTTCATTTATACCGGTGCGCTAGCCGACGACGCGCCAGAGTTGGCTTTCGCACGCGAAAATGGCATTCGCGCCAGCAAGCGCGACGAATTCCTGGCTGAATTTATCAAAGAGAAAAATCTGCAACTATTAGCTGTGGCTGGCACGCATGGCAAAACTACAACAACAGCGATGTTGGTCTGGGTTTTTCATCAACTAGGTCATCCAGTTTCTTATTCAGTTGGAGCAACCTTACCGTTCGGCGCTAGCGGTAATTATGACCCCACGGCCAGATTTTTCGTTTATGAGGCTGACGAATACGATCGAAATTTCTTGCAATTCTCGCCCGCCCGGTCGCTGATTGTGTCATTAGATTACGACCATGCCGACGTTTACAAAACTAAGGAAGACTACAACGACGCTTTTCGCCAGTTCATTGATCAGTCGGGTCAGACGATTTTGTGGCGAACTGCAGCCGAACAACTGGAATTAGAAAGTACGGATGAAAATTCGACGATTTTGGATGGTAAGGTACCGCGCGATGAAATTAATCTGGTCGGCGGAACAATGCGAATGAACGCTAAACTGGTTTTGGAGATGCTCCGCGAAGTTTTGGATGACTTTAACGAAGCAGAAATCAAGAAGATTTTAGCGGACTTCCCCGGAACATCGCGCCGTTTCGAAAAACTATTTGACAATCTTTACACTGACTATGCTCACGCTCCGGCTGAAATCGCTGCCACGTTGGAAAGGGCCCGCGAAACTGTGCAAGAAACGGGACAGAAAATCGTCGCCGTTTACCAGCCGCATCAAAACCTGCGTCAGACAGAGATTGCTAAGGAGGGTGGATATAGCGACAGTTTCAACGGCGCTGACAAGATTTATTGGGTGCCAACGTATCTGGTACGTGGCGACTTGGTTGAAAGTGCGCCAGCCGTTCTTTCGTCAAATGATTTAATTAAAACTTTGTCTGAATCGGTCCAAGAAGTCGCAAAATCAGCCGAACTGGATGACAATTTGTGGAAAGTAATTCAAGAGCACTTAGCGAATAATGATTTAGTTATCATTATGGGCGCCGGACCAATTGATAACTGGCTGCGCGATAAATTATTTGGACAAAAATAGGTCTATACTAACTCTTATACAAGACCGCTTCACGATAATTCTCTAGTATCTGAGCATGCGATTTGAAAATATTGCCCGGTAATTTGTCCAGCGGAAAATAGCGCCATTCGTCGCATTGATCCGGCTCTAGAATCTGCGGCGTCCAGGTTGGTTCAAGCAGTTCAAAACTGATGTGAATATGCTGCTCTGGATCGCCAGAAATCAAATCATCACCCACCGAAACCAACCGCAATTCGTGTGGCAGAATGTTCGCGCCCAGCTCCTCGAGCATCTCGCGGCAAAGCCCGTCAGCTAATCTTTCGCCATATTCCAGACATCCGCCCGGCAGCGCCCAACTGCCGGCGCCGTAGGCCTTCTTGCCGCGCAGCCCTAGCAAAATTTCATCGCCTTTTCTTGCTAACAATTCGACGCCAATGAAAATCGGTTCCTGGCTATTTTTTACCATGATGCCCTTTCTTTGCGTTAGTGAACTCGGCATATTTTATTGACAGCTTTTCACGCGTGAATCTCTCTTCATAGCTAGTCATGACTTTGGCTTCGTCCGGTGCATCGGAGTTGTGTAAATCACGCGTCACAAATTTGTTTTTCCAGCCGTCTCTAGCAAATTGCTCCAGCGACCAATCGAATAATGGTGCGTTGTCGGTTTTAAAAAATAATTCACCATCAGGTTTTAGAACTTCTTTGTATTGATCTAGGAATCGTGATGAGGTTAAGCGTTTGCCACCGTCGCTGGATAAATATTTGTCGAAGTTTTTGGTGCTTTCGGTGTCGAAATCGCGCAAATCTTTTTCGTAGATTTTTAAATTCTTGGCGTAATCTTTGTCATCTGGAAAGCGTAATAAATCGTGATAGAATTTGGAAAGTTCAGCACGCTTACTTTGGTAAATTTCGCGCGCAAACGGATCAGGAAAAGTCAACCAGACTTCGCTGGCCGATCCGACCGGTACAACGTTTTTTAATTTATCGGCCGTTGTAAATATAAAGAAAATATTAGTAATTCCCTCTTCCATAGCGCGCCGCGCGCCGCGGTACAAGCGATCGGATTTCCTGTCGATTGCCAAGTAGATTTTGTCAGGATTTCGCTTGGCCAGTTCGACGAGGAATTCGCCGCTGCCAGCGCCGATTTCGAGAACGATTTCTTTGTCGGATGACAATAATTCTTGATACTTCTCTGCCCATTCATCCAATCGAAAACAATTCTCGTACGCGTCGAAATTGGCAAAGCGAAATTGTTTGCGGCGACGTGTGATAACGAAATCTTCGGGATGTGGCCGGCCGTCACTACGTACCGTCTCGACCGTGCCATCGGTGCGGAATTTTACCATACGACTGGGCGTGGCGGTTGCGGCATTACCACCATCAATGTACAGGTCCACCGCATCACCAAAATACTTTCTCGCCTCGGTTATATTCTGCGCCGGAGGCTGACCGGGCAAATTAGCGCTGGGCGCACAGAGTGGGCCGGTTTTATGCAAAAGATCGCGCAGAGCATTGTCATTCGGCACTCGGAAACAAATCTCCGGCGGATCCCACCGCGTATCGGTCAGCAGATTTTCGTTGGCGCCCACAGCCTGAAAGATGACACTGGTAGCGCCTAAGTCTGGGTCGGGACGGCTGGGCCAAATATTTTTCAGCCTTGCCAGAACTTCCGGTTGGATTTCGACTAGTCGCGCGACTGATTCGACGCTATCTGCCAGGACGAGAAATCCTTCCTTCTGATTGTGTCGACGTATCGTATGTAACTTCTTGACCGCCGTCTGATCTAGCGCCAACGCAAAGATACCGTAAATCGTGTCACTTTTCATGACAACTAGATTGCCAGCCGTCAGTTCAGTTACGATCTTGTCGAAATTGTCCTCGATATCCTTTCGCATAACGAATATTTTACCACAAAAATACTTTTGCCTTAAGTAGTCAATGATTGGAAACATAAACGTTTTTCTGGTACAATGGCCACATGGAGAGGTTTTCTGAATGGTTGAGTGGGGTTGATTGGCTACACATGCTGCTTATCATCGTCATCGGTGCAGTGATTTACAAAACCATCGGCTTTGTTATCAGATGGCTTGTACATCATGTAGGGAAAGTACAGAGAAAGGAGAGTCGCAGCGAACGGCGCAAGCGTTTGAAGACTCTGTCTAATCTTTTCACGACAGTGGCGAAAGTTATTGTTGTGCTGACTATAATCTTCACAATCCTCAGTGATCTGCAAGTGAATCTAGTGCCGCTGTTTGCTAGTGCTGGCGTGGCTGGTGTGGCGCTGGGCTTTGGTGCGCAGAATATTATCAGAGACGCGCTGGCTGGCTTCTTTATTATTCTAGAAAATCAGTTCCGAGTTGGCGACTATATTGATGTTTCTGGAATTGGTCTGCCTGGTGATTCCAGCAATGGCACGGTCGAGCGAGTATCAATCCGCACGACGACATTGCGTGATCGCAACGGCAACGTACACTTTATTCCTAATGGAGCGATTGTCCAGGCGATTAATAAAACTATGGGGTTCAGCAAAGTCCACTTTACTTTTGCCGTCGGGACTGGTACTGACACCGATTCTCTGATTAAGTTGATTGACGAAATCGGCCGCAAATTGGCCAAAGAAAAGAAATGGGAAGCCAAAATCGTCGACCCGCCGCACTTTTCCGAGATCGGCCAGATCGGTAAGGAAGGTTTTAACGTAACAATCAGCGGCACGACCGAACCGGCCGATCAGTGGGACGTTAGTTCAGAATTTCGCCGTCGCCTGGTGGCCGGCATGAAAGAACATGGCATCGAAACAGTCGCAGCCATTGATTAAGATTATTCGCTCGAACCAAAGATTATGACGAAATCCGCGCTTGTCGTATGTCCAGCTAGCTGTTCGACTATTGGCTGTACGCCGAATTGTTCCTGCAGGGCTCTTGCAGTGGCGGTCTTTTCGGAGTTCAGCTGGTAAATCTTTACTGATTCGTTGATGTTCTCGGGCGCGTTAGTGGTTTGGCCGATGCGAAAGCCAGTGTCTTTTAGTTCGTCGGACTTACGCTGGGCTAGACCAATCTCGCCGGAACCGTTTAGCACGTCGATTAGCGCGTTTTCCTTAGTTAATGGATCGCTAGTCAAATTCTGCTTGATGTAGGCGCGAATATCTGAGTATTTGAACTGACCTTCTACTGGCAAAACCACACTGGCACTACCGATCATACCAGTCGTCATCAGGTTGGGTCCGCTGTCGGGTCGATCGACAAACGGCAAGGAAATGATATCCTCTGAATTAATATTTCTAGCCAGTTCGATTAGCGTCTGGACTTCGGAGGATTTAAAACTCGTCCGCAAATTGTCTTCTAGTGCGCCAAGCATTGAATTTACAGTCGCCGGATTAGCTAGCGTGCCGGCGCTAAGAGCTTTCTTTTGCAGCGCGACCAGGACCTTTTGTTGGTTCCTTTCCCGATCGAAATTGCCGCCCGCCAGACCATAGCCACCGCCAGAGTTCCGTGCCCGGGCAAAAGCCAGCGCCGTATGACCATCCAGGTGGGCCGGGCCCTCAGCTAACTTTAGTCCCGTTTCGTAATCATTTATGCCGTTGCCACCTGAACCTTCAATGATGACATCGACGCCACCGACCGCGTCGACCAGCCGTATCAACGCCGTCCAATCAGCCTGAACATAATAGTGTATGTCCATACCCAAAATGTCACCGGCAGTCTTTTGCAGGGCTGCGGCGCCGGCGTCAATATCTTGATTATTATCCATATAGGCACAGTAAAAAGTTTCGTTTAGTTTACCAGCCGAGGTACCGAGGGCCTTGCAATCATGCTTGACATACAGGTCGCGCGGCAGGCTGATCATATAAGCATCGTTTTTGTCCTGATCAATACTCAACACCATAATTGAATCGGTCAGCAAGGCGCCGTCCCTGCCAGTCCCATCCCAGGTGAAATCGCCGATACCAAAGATAATAATGTTGCTGCGGCCGTTGGCGTCGGTCTGCAAACGAGCTTTGCTGGTAAAGGCGTCCAGGATGTTGCCTTGGAACAGTTTGTCGCCAGCCATGAGGAATCTGACTGCGTAGAATCCGGCGACAGCAATTATCAGCGTCAGCAGGCCTATCAGCGACCATTTGACGATGCGACGGGCGCGAGACTTTTTGGCTTTCTTCAGCTGTTTTTTGTCTTTTTTGGCAACGCGGCGGGATTTTTTGTCGGATTTCTTATCCTGTTTTGCTTCTTCGGATGAGGCGGTTTCCTTATCTATTCCGAGATTTTGCAAGGAAGCCGCTAGATCATCATCAAGATCCTCTGGCTTTAGATTGATTTCTTTCGGTGCGGATTTAGTGGTCTTTGGCGGAGCTGGAGACCTTTTCGAGACAGGAGCCGATTCAAGAACCGGGATTTTTTTCTTTGCCGGTTTAGTGGCTTCAGCATCCATAAAAACACGCTGAACATCACGGCCACCGGGTGAATCTTCACGGCGGCGCAATACAAATCCATCGATTGATCGGGGTTCTTTTGCCATAAGCCTGTCAATTGTAACAAAATCGTGGCCTGACAGCAAATGTGGTATGATATGCTGTGATGAAGAATCGCACTCACCTAATCTTCACACTGATGTTGATCATCGGCGACGCTCTGGCTATTTTGGCCGCATATAGCTTGGCTTATATTGTTCGCGTCAAACTGAGCGACATTCCGCCACACGAACTGGTGGCAGCACAGGAATATTTCCTTAGCCTGCTGATCCTTTTACCTTTCATTATTGCCATGTTCAGTCTGATTGGCACATATGCATCGCGACCGCACAGCCGCTGGGCGCAAGTTGGGCGTGTGCTATTTGGTAGTTTAGGCGCCATGTTGTTTATGATCGCTATTGATTATTTCCACAACGTGCCGATTTTCCCGGCCAAGTTGGTGCCGCTGTACGGTTTCTTGTTCAGCATTGTTTTTCTAAGTCTAGAGCGCGGGGTGTTGTATTTTGCACGTTATCTGCGACGACGAAATAACATTGGCATAACACTGGTCGTCATTGTTGGCATGTCCGAAGCGACACGTGATCTGATCGCAACCATAAAGAGCGATCGCAATTACCAGATCCAAGCCGTGGTTGGAAACGGTCGAAGCGCGACGCACAAAACCTGGCGCGGCGCCATGCGCAATTTCAATCCGCAGATTATAATCCAGGTCGCCACAACTAAAAAGCCTGAGATTGATTTAGAATTATTAGATTTTGCCAAGGCCAACTATATCGAATTCAAATTTGTGCCGCGCGAGATTAACCAAACATCTGATCTGATCGAGCCAGAACTCTTTTTGGGCGCGATACCGATGATGACGCTAAGGCCGACGGCGCTGGACGGTTGGGGTCGGATTATTAAACGGGCTTTTGACTTTTTGGTAGCATTGGTTGGACTGATAATTGCGTCGCCTGTGATGTTAGTTGTTTGGTTAGTGTTAAGCCTGACCGGGGGTACACCGATTTATCGCCGCAAGCGTTTGACGCGCTTTGGCGACAGCTTCACGATCTATAAATTTCGCAGCCTAAAGATCGCCTATAACGGCATCGATCCAGAGGCCGGTTTCAAGAAAATGGGACGACCAGATTTAATCAAACCTTTCCGCGCTAATGGAGATTTCCTAGAGAACGACCCGCGAATTAGTAGGTTCGGCAAATTCATTCGCAAGCTAGGCCTCGATGAGTTACCGCAGCTGTGGAACGTGCTGAAAGACGACATTTCACTAGTTGGTCCGCGGGCCCTAATCGCCGAGGAGCTTAATCAGTCAGAAGACAAAGATACGATTTTGAATGTCAAGTCCGGCCTGACCAGCTTGGCCGTGGTCGCCGGCCGACAGGAAACATTGCCGTTTGAGCAACGCCGCAAATTGGATGTTTACTACGTGCAGAATTGGAGTTTTGCGCTGGATATTCAGATTCTATTCAAGACGTTTTTGCTGGTTTTGTTCGCCCGCGACCGCGGTGAGAAATGATATTATCCTCGACATAGACAAAGAGTACGATCATAATTAAATAAATATGTAGTGCATTGGGCAAACCGCTAAAGAAGTTCCATTGTAAAAGAAAGGCTGCTATGATCGCCCAAGTCCACTTTTGGCAGCGTGCTGCATAGAAATATCCAAACAGAATAGCGGCAAGGAGCCCAGCGCCGATTAAACCACGCTCTAATAATACCTCGACGTATTCGTTTTGAACGATTTCACGCGGGCCTTGATTTGGCGAAAGGTTGGCCATTGCCACACCTGCGCCGCCCAAGCCAACGCCGAACAAAATTCTCTCTGGGTTCTGTGACCAAGTCTCGATGGCTACTTTCGATAAATTAACACGGACATCGGTTGATTCGGGCACATAACCATCAAAAGCCGGCTGGTCTGAATCATAATATTCTTCTACCCCATTCGAAATATCAGTATTTTCTTGACGAAAATCGATGGCTCCCATCGATAGCTGATGAATGCTTTTAGCTATGACCTGCGAGAACCTTTCGTTAAAGTTTGGATTGACGACGGCTGCGCTGCCTTGGATTATTAAGGCCACAACTAATCCTAGGATCATTACGCCCGCATTAATCAAAATTCTTCGCCAATTTCGTAAATTCAGTATGAATAGAACTACTACGCCCAGTCCGAAAGCGAAAATTGCGCCACGCGACAAAGTCAAAATTAACGTCATTAGCAAAAATCCGAATGATAAATTATATTGCCAATTGCTTTTCTTGGTCAAAATAAAGTATTGCAAAATAAGAAGTGGCGCCAGCAGCAGACTGCCAAAGAATTGCGGCTCGATAGTGAAAACATTTGGCCGCACAAAGCCAAATTGCTCTGCCACGCATCCGGCGCAAAGCAGCGTCTCACTCCTGCCCAGCCAAATTCCAGCGATTATTTGAACAAGTGCAAGGAATGACATGACAACGGCGCTAGTGATAAAGATTTTGATTATACTCGGCAGAATCTTTTTTATATTTTTCGCTTCGGCTAGACAGCTTAAGAAAATCAGGGACAACAAGATCGCGACACCGGACGTCAACACGCCACGCGCTAAATTAACACCCCATATTAACGTTACTAACTGCCACAAAACGAACACACCAACCAGCCAAACAGCACGATTTTTGATCAGACTCTGCCGAGCACGCCAAATCTTCGGCAGGCCAACCAGAGCTAGGATTGCTACATAGATTAGCGCCAGCGACAGTTCTAAATTCATAGTTTCGCTGCTGCCGATTTTTATAACTGGATGATAAGAAAACCAGATGAAAACCGGCGCAAATAGCCAGACTTTTTGATACAGATCGAGCGACGTCTTTGGCAAATTCAGCCAGCTTTTCGTCATTAGGACAATTTTATTCATGGCTTCCCTGTTTTGCTTTTTCGTAAGAATCTTCGATGGTTTTCAGTAGATTTTTCTTGAAGTTTTCTTCGCTAAACTTCTCGGTAGATTTCTGGACGAGTCTTCGATCAAATTTCATTTTGTTAATTTTCTGGATCGCTGATTTTAAATCGTCAGTCGTTTGCTGGGAAAAAAATACTCCGTTCCTGCCTCCTTGAACCATATCCAATGCGCCACCTTTTTTAAGGGCAATTAGCGGCGTGCCAGCAGCCAAAGCTTCGACCGGCGAAATGCCGAACGGTTCCAGGCTGGGAAAGATGAATGCTTTCGCAGCCGCGAAATATTTGACAATTTCGCCCACACCGTCGTAGCGTGGCAGGAATTTGATATTGTCATGACCCTTTGCCATGGCGACTAATTTGTCATGATCGGCGCCGTAACCAGCGACCAGCAGATTCTCGTTCGAGTCCATGCAGGCTTGGACGGCCAAATCGACGCGCTTCCAGTTGTTTTGCCGGCCGGAAATTATGAAGAATTCCTGGCCGTCGAAAAGTTCTTGCTGTAAGTTTTTTGTATCTTCGTTCGAAACTTTCTTGACTAGATTTCCGATCTTTTTGACATCGACGCTCGGCCAAAGGACACGCGCGTCACGCTGGTAATACTCATGAATTTCTTTCTTAACGTAGGAAGAATTCGCTAGCAGAAAATCCGGTTTTTGCGCTGCTTTGTAATCTATTTTTCGTAAAGGTCTGACCAGCGTCTTCAGGCCCCAGCGCGCCAGGAAATTTAGCTTGCCAAAGCCCGGATTCTTTAGATACTGGTCATATAGACCCCAGTAATATTGCGTTGGCGGACCTTGCAAATATGAAATGTGAAACGCCCGCGCGCCGTTCTTTGGGTTATAAGTTTTGACGTTTTTTGCTTCGGCGTTGTTGATCGAGATCACCAAATCGTATCCGGAAAGATCGAGATGCTGAAAATAAGAATACCGCAGCGGCGAAATAAATTTACGAAGTGCCCTCGGCTTAATATTCAGCCAACCAGTTCGGATATCGACGCCCACAAATTCTGTTGGCGCAGATTTCGACCGATACTGCGAAGTGAAAATTGGCGCCTGTGGAAACATATCGTGTACGGCCGATAGGACTTTCTCAGCGCCGCCGACCTCTGTTAACCAGTCGCAGACTAGGGCGACTTTCAAATCAGCGAGGGGTCTCTTCATGGTGACCATTGTACCACGGCCATGTCTTTGCGCTGCAAGCGGCATATGCTACAATTAAACTATGCGAAAACAATCTGGTTTTACTGTTATTGAGCTTCTCATCGCTATTGTTGTGCTGGCAACCTTGACGGTTTTCTTTATTGTCCAAAGGGGTGACATAGAGGCCAAGGCTCGCGATGATCAGCGTAAAATTGCCATTAATGCTTTTTACTACGATCTGACCGAAGTTTTTTACGCCAAGAATGGTTATTATCCACGCGTGATTTCGCGTGATAATCTAAAGGCAGTTGACCCGGCTTTGTTCACTGACCCGACAAAAACTTTCACCCTGCATGGCGATTCCTGTGTCTATACTGACCTAAACGGCGAACAGGCCACTGACGGCGACTGCGATTACGCCTATAGCTCTAGCGACTGCAACGAACAGGGCGAATGCAAGGCTTTTAGGCTGACTACTTCTATGGAGAAGGAAGCTACTTTCGAAAAATCTTCACCGAAAAAATAATCAATTACGGCGATATTTGGTGGGTTCGTCCTCGTCAACAGCATGAACGACTTCGTTAATAACGTCAAATTGTTCTTTGGGACGATTAACAAATGTGAATTGGTAAGTATGCTCATCGCCAACCGTACTTAGACGGATCGTACCGTAGTTGAACAGTGTCGGCAATACACCACCTTGACGCAGGCTGCAATCTTCGATGTGCTCAATCTCGATGTTTTGATCGCGATACGAAAACGGAGCGTATTGTGCGCGAGCAAAAATACGTTCATTAGTGACTATGAAATAACTGGATCGAAAAACATAGGTTGCGATTGCCCCGCCAGCTAACGAGCCTAACGCCCCAATAAAGCCGGCAATAGCAATATTGTCCTTCAAGTCATCTGGTGAAGTCTGCGCGATCAATACTGCAATACCGACTATGGATGCAAAAGCCACCAGAGCAACTAGCCAGATATAAACTATGCCCGTAATCGATCGTGTGACATCAATAACGACAAATTCAGTTGGTTCGAATTTGATAAAAGGATAGTCATGTACACTGCGGACATGGTCGGCTTGATCACGAGGTGAAAGTTCGGGGCTGGGTGTTGCCATGCTCATATTATACTCTTAATATTGATAAGGACAAGATGTAAAAGTTTGGCTCTTGTGTCAAATATAGGTCTAACAGGTCAAGTCTTTTTGTTCAAATGATTGATGGCTTTCGGCGTGATTTTTCGCCCCCGCGGCGTCCTTTCTAGAAATCCAATTTGCAGCAAGTAGGGTTCATAAAAATCCTCGATGGTAGTCGTCTCATCACCGGTCAGGGCGGCAATCGTCGTTAACCCAACAGCGCGGTCGCCGTAATTGTCGTGGATTGCTTTTAGCATTTGGCGATCGGCCGGATCGAGGCCCAAATTGTCGATTTCCAGCATTTGCAGCGCAGCGTCGGTCATTGGTGTGTCGATGATTCCGTCGCCGTTAACGTCGGCGTAATCTCTGACACGTTTTAGCAGGCGGTTTGCGATGCGCGGCGTTTGGCGACTTCTTTCCGATAAATCCTGTGCCGACTGATCGTGGATTTTGGTTTGTAGGATCTGCGCGCTGCGACGTATGATCTTTTCGATATCGGTCGGGGTGTAGAATTCCAGACGATACAAGTGACCAAAACGATCGCGAAGTGGTGCCGCCAGCGAGCCAGTTCGCGTTGTCGCACCAATAACGGTAAATTTAGGTAGGTCCAATCGCACTGAACGGGCTGCTGGTCCTTTGCCAATGACGATATCGAGCTTGAAATCCTCCATGGCAGCGTAGAGGATTTCTTCGACCGCGCGGCTAAGACGATGGATTTCGTCGATAAACAAAATGTCGCCGTCCTGCAGATTAGTAAGAATCGACGCCAGATCGCCAGCCCGTTCAATCGCTGGCCCGGCGGTAACGCGCAATCCGACGCCCATTTCATTGGCGATAACACCAGCCATGGTGGTTTTGCCGAGACCCGGCGGGCCGTACAACAGCACGTGATCAATCTGTTCACCGCGTTTTTTGGCGGCGGTGATGGCAAGTTGTAGATTCTTTTTCAACCTTTCCTGTCCAACGTATTCGGCGAAATTCTGTGGACGCAAAGATACCTCTATGATTTGCTCATTGGAATCGCCCTCATCGGCGATAGTTGGTTCGACTAATCTTTGGATTGCCATGCTATCCTTCTCCATCGATAACGCGAATTTTTGAGAAGTTTTTGCCTGTCAGACCTTTTATCGAAATTGGCTCAAAAACTAATTTTGTTTTTGCTAACTGATTTGGCGATAGGATAGTCATCTCAAAACTGTCCCCTCTTAATTTCAATGCGCCGACGCCTGTCCAAAAACTCACGATTGAATTTTTCGTTGTGCCAACCGCCAGAAATAGATCCGGTGGAATTGGAACGGGCTTAGCAAAGAACAGAATTTTGTCGTTCTCGCGATAAGCGTATTCACCATTTCTTTTGATAGTCATGGCTGCACCGTGAAGATGTTTAACCTTTCCGCGCCACAGCGGATCCTTATCTTGTCCAGGCAAAAGACGAACGTTCATTTCGACTGTTCGTTTAACTGAATCGTTCAATTCGGGCAATTCGGTGCTAGCAACTTCGGCGTCGATCATCTTATCCATATTGGCTTCGCCGCCAAATTGATCGCTCGTTTTTGTGATAGTTATTTTAAAATTATCCGGCAAATATTGTTTCAGAAAATCTAATACGTCTTTATATGAACGCAAATACTCCGAGACTTCTTCGTCTGTTAGATTATTGATACGTTTCTGTATCGTGTCATCAGCATACATGTCCAGCCAAACACCCGGCTCGTAGATTTCACAAATCGGCTTTAGCCACTTGACGTAGTACATCAGCGCGAATAATTCTGCCCAATCGGCCTCTGGCGCTTCATCGAGTCGCCATAATTTATATAGGCCATGCATAAATGTCAAGTTGATTGGTTTGCCATTTTCAACATTTAATCGTATAGCTTCTTCTATCCGCTCAATCAGTTTCTGGCTGGCAGAATATTTTCGGAACTTTTTCGAAAGGACCTTTGCGAGAATCGTTTCTTCCAGTTTATCCGACGCGACATACTGCAAAGGCCTAGGCTTCTTGAGTTGCTCTAATATAAATAGAATATATTCTTGTGCTGTCATAATATGAATGGAGATGCGAGGCGGGCATTACTTCGCCGTAGAAAGTTTTGCAAGCTAACACCTATTTCTCAGTCATCGCATCGTTATTATTTTAACATGCACACTAGTCAATAACAAACGGAGTTCTTCCACCTCGACGATGGGAGCTATGACCGTCTTCTGTCTTTCAGTGCTAATTTCACCCGCTCGGCCGTTGATTTATCCCGCGACACATCGGCCAAAGCCGCCGTCGCGTCGGCCAAGGTAAAACCCAGCGCCATCAACGCGTCCAAGGCTTCATCGCCAGCGAAATTCTGTAGCGCTCTGGTTTCGATGTCGCGCGTCGGTACGTAGGTCGCAGCGCCGACTTTGTCACGCAGGTCGACCGTCACGCGTTCGGCGGTCTTTTTTCCAACGCCGCTGGCGCGCGCGATGAACACGACGTCCGCCGAGGCTATAGCGCTGCGGACAACTTCGCTGTCGCCTAAGGATAAGATTGCTAGCGCGGCTTTTGGTCCGACGCCTTGGACGGTGATTAGCAGCTCAAATAATCTTTTGGCAGTTAATGTCGAAAAGCCGAATAACTCTTCGCTTTGTTCGCGGACGTGGTGATAGGTGTAAAATTTGACTTCGTCATCTGGCGTAGCGCGTTCGTAGTCACCGGCCGCAACTTGGACTTCGTAACCAATCCCGCCGACATCAACGACGATGGAGTTTTGGAATTTTTCGATGATTTTTCCATTGACAAATGCAATCATGAATTAATTATACCAGATAGCTAACTAGTCCGCTTCCAAAAGTAAACCGTGATGTAGGGCTGAATGTTATTATGCGCTCCGCCGCCACCAGTGTTAGTTACAGCATTGTTGGCGTCTCCTGCGCTCCAGAATGGGCTGTTGGTCGCGAATAATGATCGATAATTTCCGGCATTGCCATTATATGTTACTGCAATGGGAGGATTGTGTGAATGTGACGGCATTTGCGCAATCGTTAAAGTATGCGAAACTGCACCGCCCATTTCTTCAACTGTTGTTCGATTAATGGCGCCAGCAGCCGCGTCGCCATAGGTAGTAACGGTGTTCGCGGCGTTAGACCCAATACCTAGCAAGGTCCGGCCCTGACCAAATGCACTCCAAGTCCCGCCTAGATAAGTGCCTGGGTTAGTATTGACAGTCGATATATAAATAGAGCCGACTGGATATAGATCCAACACATTCCTGGTAGCTATATTGCCCAAGCCAAGGCCAGTTCGGGCATTTGCAGCCGTCGTGGCTCCAGTGCCACCATTGGCTACAGGTAGTGGTGAATTCATTGTGGCTAGGTTCCCTAACCCCAGATAAGTCCTGGCAGTCGCAGGGTCGCAGCCGGTGCCACCTTTGGATATTGGAAGACAGGTACCGGTAGAGCTAGCGCCATCAACTGGACGCATTAATACATAGAACGCCATACTCATAGTCATGATAAACATAGCCACAAAACCGACCTGCAAGAAACGAACCTTATCCATGGCCTTAATTATAGCACCCCCCCCCGTTGGGTCAATAATTTTGGTCATAATTTGTGGTAAACTTATACGTATGAATAAGTCCGACATTTTGAAAGCCGCCAAATGGCGCAGTGCGATCAAACAATTTGATCCGGACAAGAAAATCAGCGATGAGGATTGGCAGTTCTTGTTAGGAGTTGCCCGCCTGTCGCCGAGCAGTTTCGGCCTCGAACCATGGAATATTATCGTTTTGCAAAATCCCGAGCTACGCCGGAAGATCAAACCAATCGCTTGGGGCGCAGCTAATCCGGATCAACTCGACACGGCTAGTCATTTTGTGGTTTTTACATCAAAAGATATCACACCAGATTCCGAATATTTCGCACATATCAAACGCGACATACATCATCTGCCCGAAGAAAATTTTCAGATCTCGCAACAATTTTTCAAGACTTTTCAGGCCAGTGATTTCGACCTGACTGACGCCCGACAACGTCAAGATTGGGCAGCCAAGCAAGCTTATATCGCCATGGCCAACATGATGTTAGCGGCCGCAGAAATCGGGATTGATTCGTGCCCAATCGAGGGCTTCGATCAACAGGGCGTTAACAAAATTTTGTCCGATGCCGGCGTTCTTGATCTGAAAACTGATCGCGTAGCCGTGATGTGTGCCTTTGGCTATCGCGTGGCCGAACCGGCGTACGCTAAAACTCGTCGACCGATGGACGAGATTGTTAAGATTATTTGATACGTGTCATCATGTTATGCGTAATCGCTGCCGCCAAAGCATCGGCTGCATCGTCAGGTTTTGGCACGGTTTTTAGGTTCAAATGAATCCGCACCATTTCCTGAACCTGCTTTTTGTCGGCCCGGCCGTAGCCAGTCAAAGTTTGTTTTATCTGCAAAGGCGTATATTCGTGGATCGACAGTCCAGCCTGCGCACCGACCAACATCGCTACGCCGCGGGCGTGCGACACACTGATCGCCGTCGTGATATTTTGGGCAAAGAACAACTTTTCGATCGACATGGCGTCGGGCTTGGTATCCTTAATTATCTCTGTTAATCCGTCAAAAATGTCTAATAAACGTTCGGATAAAGGCGTATGCGCCGGTGTCGTAATCACGCCAGCGTCGACCATTTGTGGCACGCGACCTTTTACGAAATCAACTACGCCAAAACCGAGAATTCCAGTGCCGGGATCAATGCCGATTATGCGCATTTAGGTAGTCTCCGCAGAAATTTCTTTTTTGCTAAAATACCGTTTGGCAAAGCCGACACCCCGGCCGATTTCGGTGCGGTACTGCCAGGCAACCACGCTAAACATCGCCAGCAGTGCGCCAGCGGCGCCCCACTTCCATAGACCGCTAGCACCCCCCCCCGATCCTCCGTCAATTGCAAAAGCTGCCGCTCCACTCTGCGTTGCTTTCCGGCAGCTGTTGGTTTCGGGGTTACGCTCGTATCCTTCAGCACAGGGTTTTGGTTCGTTATCGGTCGGGATGTTACGGCAACGATTTGTTAAAGGATTTCTCTCCTGGCCTTCTTTGCATGGGACTAAGGAATTGGTGTCGATTTTTCTGCAACGGTTTGTCTCTGGATTCCTATATTGCCCCTCGGGACATGGCGCTAAGATATTTTCGACCGGTATTTTGCGACAACGACCGGTTTCTAGGTTTCGTTCATAGCCTTCTTCACATAACGGATAGGCTTGCCAAATGTTAGCTACGCCCGGCGTCATAGCATACGTTTGCCGCCATTCGCCGTCGACTAATGCCCACGAAGTTTCTTTGGCCAGGCCAGCGTAGCTAACCGCGTTGACTTCGTTTTGTCCGTCGCTGGATAAAATGTAAACTGTGCCAGTGGTGGTTTTGGTCAGGGTTAGCGGTGTGTCGGCGATCCAAATCACGCGGTAAGAATCTGCTGCTAAGCTTTCTTCGCCAAAGGCAAAAATCGATTTGTTGCGATTAGTCTGGATTTGGCAACCGGACAGATCGATCGGCGCATTGGTCGGGTTATAGATTTCGACAAACTGCTTATCCAGGTTGGCGCCGATTTCGCTGATAATCAGGCCAGAGCATTCATTAACTGGCATGGGTGGTTCAGGTTCGGGACACTTCATACCAAACCCGCGCGTCGGTGTAGCAAATAGTGCAAAACCATTTAATGTACCGTCCGGCAATTCGCAGCGCTGGACAGATTGACCGGTCGACATCCGTGGCGCTAGACGCAAATCTACATCAGCGACATTTCCATAACCGACTATATCGACCACTTGGCCATTTTCATCAATAATTCGGACATAGCCATCAGTCGCGCTGCCGACCGCCATCGGCAAGGCCAGGTAATCTCTTGTACCTAATTCTACATCAATCGCGACCGATCGCGACCAGCCGCTCATACTGGCTGGCGCGTATTGCAACTGCCAACCCGACAGCAAGAAATCTGATTCTGAATCGTTGTATATCTCAACAAAAGCAGCTGGCTGGCCCTCGGCGCTGGTGCAGGTTATTTGGTTCTCTGGGCAGATTCTGGCGGCGATTTCGCTGATGATCAACTGACGCGACGAGGTTGGTTGTTCAGGATTTTCTGGTGTGTCTGGTGCATTAGGATCTTCAATATCTAAGGTATTCGTAGTTAATGGCATGAGCGTTGTTGTGGACAGGGCGAACAGTAAAGTATCATCCGAGACTTTAGAGTTAAAGATTCCAGTTTCCTGTTTTGGAATTTCTACCGCATAGATCGACAGCGGCATAACAGATATGGCCAGCATCAGGATCAAGGAAAAAAGCGTGAACTTTTTCATAGCTAAATTCTAGCATGAATTCATACTACTCAACAAGCCGGATAATGCAAAGTTTGCACACACTAAAAACTTATGCTAAAATATTTTTGTTATGGAATTCAAAAAGAAAAAAATTGGGTCGCGCGGGAAGAAAATCTTGATTGTTGTGTTAGTTGTAGCCTTGGTTCTGGGTGGTGGTTATTGGGCTTGGATGACTTTTGGTGAAGGTAGTTCTGATAATACAGCCAGCCAAAAAGACACCGAGAACGAAGATGAAGCCAAGGATAATGAATCAGCCGACGAATCGAGTAATTCATCAAACCAATCGCCATCAATTGAACCAGACAAGAATGTTCAGACCGACCGACCGGCAACTGGCGAAACCTTGAACGTTTGGATAACAAGTAAGGACATTATCAACGGTACTTTGCGGATCCGCGTGCAAATTGACCAGAATATCAGTGGCGGCACTTGTACTTTAGCAATCGGCAGCTATACCACATCTGTGCCAGTGGCGTTCGAGCCACAAAGCGCTTCATGTCAAGGCTTTGATGTGTTAACCAGTGCTTATTCGGGTAATAGCTTCACTATTACTGTGCAAGATGGCAATAAATCCGGATCTGTCAAAGGAGATTTGCCGTGATAAAACGAAAATTGAGTTTGTTGATCATCTTACCGCTTTTGATGGCTACTGTATCCAGTGTAGTTAATTTCGTGTCACCCGATCAAGCTAATGCTTATTTAACTGGTTTCAAAGCTGGCAACATAATGAGCGACTATACAATGGGCAATAAAAACACAATGAGCGAAGCGCAGATTCAGGCTTTCTTGAAATCAAAGAATCATTGTAACGATCGCGATCGCGCCAAATATGACCGTTATACTGCGGCTGGCTATACTTACAATTGGAAAGATGGCCGCTTTGTTTGTATGGCTGACGAAATATTTGGAGCAAACGGCATGCCAGCAGCCAGCGGCAAATCAGCTGCCCGCATCATTTGGGAGGCATCACAGGAATTCTCGATTAACCCGCAGGTTCTGATTGTTTTGCTGCATAAGGAACAGGGTCTAATTACTGACACCTGGCCAAATTATCGACAGTACCAGACAGCGACTGGGTTCGGCTGTCCTGATACGGCACCGTGCGACAGTCAGTATTATGGTCTGACAAATCAAATCCGTCTAGCAGCCAAGCTGTTTCGCGATGTCTTGAATGGTGGTTGGTCGAATTACCCAGCATATAGTACGGTTTATGTTCGATATTCGCCGGATGCTTCGTGCGGTGGATCAAATGTGTATATTGAGAATCGCGCAACTTCGGCGTTGTATCGTTACACGCCATATCAGCCGAATGCTGGGGCGTTGGCCGCCGGTACGGGCACGGCGCACTGTGGGGCTTATGGGAATCGGAATTTTTATAACTATTTTACGGATTGGTTTGGGAATACGCAGAGCAGTAGATGGTCTAAAATGTTATACCCGCGCATCATGGCAATAAACCAAAATACTCTAAAGGTCTACGCTGACAGTATGGAGCTTGACGACAGTTGGCTAAATGTTGGGCAGCAGATAATGTTCGAGTCAAAGACAGATTTAGGGGATGGTAGAGCTTGTTTAAGAACTCGTTTCGACACCGAAAATAACAACCCGCGCTGTGTGCTTTTGCAGCGTTTGGATGAATTTACGCCGCAGTTTTCAATGATCAACAATGACGCAGACAAATTATTTGCTACTACGCAATGGACATGTAAAGTTAATATAAATAATATTTCGGCGTTATGTTCAGAACCAGTCGGCGAAAATATAGTCGTCACAATGGCAGCTTCTACAGACATCATGGGCACAACATACTACATCACCAAACATGATTGGGACCTCGGTATCCGGGATAAAGGTATAATGTCTGAACGATTACGTACAGGATATAACTATCAAGTTATTCAGCAGATTCCCATGAAAGCCAGCTCGGCTACCGCAAAATATATTCCTGGAACAGACATCGTCAAACAAACCATAAGTATTGATTTGGAGATGCTCTTCTTGTCAAGAATTACAATTAACGGTGAGTATTTCTACCGTACGGCACATGATACTGGTTACAATAGTAACCTTGTTATTCCCGGTGATAAATTGTCACCTAACTTTTCCGCATTTCTATTTCCGCGAAATTTGAAGACCAACAAAGCCACGGTTTCTCGTAATGTACTGGATAACCAGATTTGCTCTAACGTGGCTCGCGATACTACATTATTCTTTGATTCAACAATCAAAATCGGTAATATTAATCACTTCCGTACCAGAATTGACGCAAGCAAGGATAGCCTATGTGCTATTGACGCAAACGATTTGTCAGAAGTATAGTTTTCGACAATTTATACAGGTGATTATGATATAATATCGCGCAATATGATAAATCAATTTATTTCTGTCCTAAAAGATAGCAGGAAAAGTCTAGCGCAGTTTTTACGCCAACATAAGATTCTGATAATAATAACGATTGTTGCCGTATTGTTTGCATATGGTGCAAAAATAGCATGGTTCAGTTTTTCAATAGACACCGAAGATCTCTTGAACGACCTATCTAAAAGTCATGCGATTCACATTGCGCTTCAGCGTTACGGTAGTGTTTTTATCGACAGGCTTTTAGGTCTTAGTGGCAATATTTTTCTGCGTGATATTCTGGCTACTACTACCCTCATCATTCTGTCGATTGTTGTAAGTTTTATAGTTTGGAAAGTTAAAGGTATAAAAAAGAGGGATAATGGGCTAGTGATTCTGTCTCTACTTTTCACCACTAGTCCGATAATTGCTGAACAGTATATTTTCTCATCGCAAAGTTTTCAGGTCTTTTTGGGTGCATTACTAGTGGCAATTGCAGTATTTCTTGTCTCTCAGACAAGGCAAACAACCCTCCCCCGCATTAAACTCACAAAGAGTATTAGAAAAAACTTGCTCGTATATACTACCTCTGTCTTGTTGTCAGCATTTGCATTCTCTATCTATCAATCAATTTTTATCTTTTTCATTGCAATGGCCGCAATATTGTTGGCCGTTTCAAAAAATGTTTATGAGCATAGGAAGTTTTGGCGAAAAGCATTAGAATATGTGATGGTTTTCCTAGTAGCATTTGCGGTATACTATGCACTCCCCTACGTTCACTCACTTTGGGTTTATGGTGATTTGTCTCACGTCGGCATTGGCTATATTACATCTAGTATCACATGGGGCATCAAGCCTTTCGGTGAAATTATGCAAAGTATTTGGGATTATATCAATCTGAATTTTGGCAGTGAGAGTTTATATATAGGCTGGAGTGCTTTATGTGTAATAATTGTGTTATCTATAGTGATATCGTGGCAAGCATTTGCTAGAAAAAATAAGGCGTCCGTTATTAACCAAAGTATTTGCATATTAGTTATGCTGCTCTCGATGATCGCTATATACATAATATTGGGGAGCGATAGTCCGATTCGATCGCTGTTCCCCACCGTGCCATTTGTCATAGCATTTTTGTTTTACCTGGCAATCAGTAGCGCACCACAAAAATGGCTGGCTACTGCTATTATAGCCTCCGGAATTATATTATCATTCGCGCAAATGCGTACTACCGCAGATATGCTCTTTGCCGAACACATAAAATTCCGCGAAGAGGAATTTATCACCAGCAGAATCATTGGGCGGTTGGATCAGCTTGGCTTTAGTGATTATGATAATTATGATTTGGCTATAATTGGTCAATATCAATTCAAATCAAAACCACTGGTTACAGAGCTTGCAAAAGGCCGGCACGATGTACTAACAGGATCATTCTATAGTTGGGATATTGGCATTATGCAATCGACGCACAGAGTCCTTGGTTTTATGGAGACAAAAGGTATATATTTTAAGAGTGGTGCAACCCATTATCTTAGGAACTTTCCGAGTAAGTATAAAGTAATTCTTCAGAAATATAAGGAGACTTTGCCTCATTGGCCAGCAGCAGGCAGTGTTGTTATTGATGACGAGGAAAAAGTTATAGTCGTAAACTTTTAGAGATATCCAGTGGACATTTGTACATAGATACCCTATAATATCTATTATGATAAAAGATCTTGTTTTAGATGTCTCGGTGATAATAGCGTTTAAAGACAAAGCAAAAATGACCGCGACTGCTGCCAGTTCATTTACTCGGTTTGGACCCGCAGTAAAAGAAATTGTTCTTATCAGCAATAACTCTTCTGATAGTGAACTCCAAGAAGTAAAGAACCTTACAAAGGACCTACCAAATGTCAAGGTTATTGAACGTAACGTGCCATTTAACTATCACAAAATCTACAATTGGGGCATTAAACAATCCTCTGGCAAGTTTGTTATTATGATGAATAATGATGTTGAACTTGTCGAACAGTCTGTTGGGTTGATAGAGAAGATGTATCGAAAGGCTTCGAAGCCAGGTGTTGGCGTATGCGGCTGTACTCTTATATACGGAGACAAGCGGCACATACAACATGCCGGTGTCTTCTTACAGCCAAAGGGTATGGCCGATCATATGTATATTGGTGAATTATATAGAGATGTTATAAGTAATGTCAGTTCGACCAAATTTCCATACGATATTAGAAATGACCTGAAGATGACTGCTGTGACTGGGGCATTTCAATTGGTTGAAAGGAAGAAGATTGATTCCGTTGGTGGTCTTGATGAGAGATTTATTATCGGAGGGGGTGATGTAGATTTATGCATTCGCATGAATAAAAAAAGCTATCAAACCTGGTTTGTTGGCGGCGGATACATGATTCATAAAGAGAGTATGTCGCGCAGGCATATACCTATCCCCTATTCTGATTTTTACTATTCTTATCTTAGCTACATAACTGGCTATGATGCTAGTGTTGGTGATCCATTTCTGCCTAAGATTACACGTAATTTCAAATATGGAGAACAATAATGAATGCTAATGAGTTTACGTTAAAATCAATCCGTAAGGCAGCCCATTTAACAAATCGTGTTTCAGCAAAGATGTCACATTTCTCGGCCAGGGTTGAAGGCAAGACCACCCGACTTCTTAGTGGGATCGATATGTCAGTTAAGGTCAGTAAGTCCACACCCCTAGAGAAAGTGTACTACGCCAACATCCCCTTCATAAAGCCCGTGATGCCTGCTATGCCAGCTGTAGGATCAAAATCGACTATCACAATCTTTTTACCAACATTAGACAATGGGGCATTTTTTGGCGGGATCGCAACTGCTCTTGTTGTCGCAGCAAAATTTGCTCTAGCTAGTAGACGACAATTGCGCGTAGTCCAAACTATAAAGACTGGTCAACATGAGGATTTATCAAAATTTTTCCTATCGGAAGGCATCGACGTATCGAACTTAGATATAGCGATCACAAGTGTAGCTGATCGTCAATATAATATATATGGTTATATTCCAATGCATCCGGATGATATTTTCATCGCATCAGCTTGGTGGGATGCATATATTATTAATCAGTTACCTATTAATAAATTTATTTACCTAATTCAAGATTTCGAACCGATCTTCTATAATAACAGTGATTTATACGTTCTATCTGAGAAAACATACCGTGGTAATAAATTCATTCCGCTTTGCAACACGAGACTCATGTATGACTTCATGCGAGAGCGTAAATATCCTGCTTTCAATCGCACCTCGGCGTATTATTTTGAGCCAGCTGTGTCCAGAATCGACAGCGGCCAACTGCACAAGAAATCATCTATCGATAAGAAACGATTATTTCTGTTCGGCCGACCAAATGTACACCGCAACTTATTCTTCTCGGCACTGAATGCAATCGATATTGCGATACAGAAGGGTTTTATCGACACAAGTAATTATGAATTCTTTATGGCTGGTCAGGATGACTTACCTGACATCTCTCTACCATCGGGTGTGGCAGTAAAGAATTTGGGTAAAATGAAAATGGCAGATTATATTGATTTTAGTAAAACTGTTGATATCGCCGTTTCTCCTATGATGGCGCCACACCCAAATTATCCGACTCTGGAATTTGCATCAATTGGCACGGCTGTAGTTACGACGAAATATGCCAATAAACAATCCCTAAAAGAATATTCAGAAAACATTTTTATGGCTGAAGTAGAAGCTGAGTCTATGGCTGAAGCAATAAAGCTGGCCGCCAAAAAATCTTATGGTAGAAAAATAGATGATATAAAAAACAATAATATTGGCTCAAGCTGGAATAAAAGTCTGGATAGTGTGATTAAGAAAATTCTAGCCGAGCTTTAATGCTTTGCTTTTTTATATACTCGATAAGGTGCAGTAATAACCCGCCCGACTTTGTAAGAGCGAGATTTACCGATCGCGACTAGCTGCTCTTCAAGACCTTCAGCGTACTTCTCAAGATCTTTATTGCGCTGTTCAAGCCACTGTTTCTCTTTCTCTAAGTTTTTGTAGTATTGTTCAAGTATCTTATAGTCTCCAAATTTTGTTATCGGCAGCTCTACGGGATCAATCACTTTGTCACCATATATATTTTTATACCTAGCTAGAATATTGACAAAGGATCTCATGTCATTCATAGCGTCATTCTTTGTCGCCCTGGAACCGCTTTTTAGTCGATAATTAATAAATATGTCCTTTGCTAATTTAAATTTTGCACCACCCAGAGATAACCCAATGAAGAAATCCCAATCTTCTGCAACCACCTCGCTTTCGAATTTATGATCTTTTATAGCAGACTTTCGAATCAATGACTCTGCTGTGCAATGGATCTTTTGCAGCTGAAGCAGCTTATCGTCAAACTCGGGGAAATCTGTATCGAGCTCTTTGATACCTTTCCCGAAAAATTTCCAATTTGGATAGACAACATCGGCTTGGTGTTTCTCCGCAACAATCAAACTTCTTTCCAAATAATCTTTGTTAAAATAATCATCTGCGTCTAAAAAACAAATGAAATCTCCTCTGGCTAGTCTCAACCCTTTGTTGCGAACGGAGACAATACCCTGGTTTTTTTTATTGGTGATGTAGGATACTTTTATGTCTTTTGGCGCTTTTTTTAGTATCTTTTTAATAACGGAATCGGAGCTATCAGTAGACCCATCGTTGATAACATTTAGTTCAAAGTATTTATAAGTTTGGGCGAAAACACTATTAATAGCTTGCTCAACATATTCGCCGTAATTGTAACATGATATTATAACCGAGATTAGCGGTTGCTTACTCATGTTGATAGTATACCATAAGTCATTATTACTTATACGGGAAAGCGTCGATAAGCTGTCGTTGTATCTTGACTAAGTTTTTGACTTTTTCATATTGGCTAATCAATTCTACATGATAGTCCTCATCAAACAATCGCTCAATAGTGGCCTGTTTATATTCTTTGTCAATACCAGAATAATAGTCTCTGAACTTGTAGCCGCTACCGGCAACTTTGTCTGACAATTCAATATGAATATTAGGCACACCGAAACTATCGGAGAATATCAATCCATGTAACGACGACGATAAAACTAGTTTACATTGGTCGATCTGCTCGGCAATTTTAGCAGGAGAATCCGCAACATCCATAACAATGAATCTACTATCGGCGAGCATTCTATCTATTATGGGCAAATCCTTATCAACATAGTGCGGGATAACGCCAATTATATCTGTCTTTTGTCTGGACGCACCATAAACTATGTTGACCAACAGCCCCGGATCGCCCAGTGGAATTTTTCGCCATTTCCTGTCTAAGCGAGATCTTGAGTCTTTACCCCGAACGGCACAATAAGTCAAATCGTGATTAACATTGGCATCAGGAAACATAAAGCCGCTGCCCCAAACATGACCCCCCTTACCGTTGGCCCATCCTAATACTGAGCCGGCACCAATCAAATCGCACTGATCAATAGGCGACCACTCTGCACGGTAACCAAATAATTCTCTTATAATATCAACTGTCACTTGATCGCCAAAGTTTGGTTTCTCATTCCACCAATAGACCTTTATGGGCGGCTTTTTAATATTTTTTACTCTGCTAAATACCCCGTACTTCAACCCTCTTGTGACAAGCGTCTCGTTTTTTAATAATCTTCTTAATGATACTAATCTGTCGTGAAATGTTGTAATCATCTGATTCCTAATGTGTTTCTTAATTATATCATTCCGGCGCCTATTAAGATCCAATAGGTCAACTTCAGGTATATATCTTTGCAATATACGGGTTAAGCCATTCAGAGAGTTTAAGGAAAATTTTCGTGCGTAATTCATGGGTTTCTTTCTCGATTGGGAATTATTATTAACCCGCCAGCCATATGTCTTAACCTCGGATATTGCTATAGTCTGGGAAAAGACCATGGCTGGTAAGCTAATAGCTGAATCAGAATTCTTAAAGTACTTGATGTCAATATCTAATATCTTTTTCATTATTTCTTTCTTGTATATTCTATGCCACCAAGCAAAGGGGATCTTGTTATTAAACAGAAATAATGCATCGATAACTTCTGAGGTTTTTTGTACTTTGAATTTCTGTTTCTTATTAGCATTGACTCCTTTTCGAATATCACTGCGATCCTCAAAAGTAAAATGGCCTGAGGTCCCCATATCGGCACCAGTTAACTTTAGCATTTCATACAAATATCTGACGTGGTTAGGCATAATTATGTCATCTGAATCCACAAAAACTACATAATTACCATTAAAGGCTTCAATCGCAGTTCGTTCGTTTTGAATAATCCCACCGTTTTCTTTTCTGTATTGTCTATTGATCTTCAGCTTCTTTTTGCCTAGATTTTTTTTCTTAATTATTTCTTCGAAAATTTCTATGGAATCATCAGTCGATTTATCGTCACAGAACACTAGTTCAATATTTGGGTAGGTCTGGATTAATATTGATTCGATACAATCAGACAGATATCTTGCGTTGTTATAGCTGATTACACACACAGATATCAGAGGGTACGGTTGCCGTCTAGACGCGTACTTCATTGCGCTATCTCGTCAATTCTATATTCTTCTTTTGGCTTCCAGTATATATCGTTTGGATGCGACCCTTTATTAATAATCTCAAAGGAAATTATGTTGTCAAAGATTGCGTAATCTTTTGTGCGGTCTTTCTCTCGAATAGCAATTTGCACATCAAATATACCGTTAGGAAAGATGTTCTCAATTCCTATGCGCAGATTACAAATTGTATTCAAGTTTAGCTTGTGTGCGATTTTTTCTCCACTAGTCCAACGATATACCAATTCTCCATTGTCGCGCCGAATAACGAAGGTAATTTCTGGATTCCCGGTTTTTACTTTCGACCTCATTCTGACATCAAAAGTCAACTTGTCGTCCGTCTTCCTAAGCTTAGTATTGATATCAATATTTCTATTACTAATTCCATTTCTTTCAGTTTTTATCATAGCTTTTTGTGAGCCACCCATAAATAACTCTCTATAGAGTTGTGCAATTTCAGCTGTGTTGCCGAGTTTTACAATTTCCCCTTTTTCGATCATCAGCGCCTTGTTGCAAAATTGCTGTACAGCGTCCATGCTGTGCGTCACCAATATAACGGTCTTTTTATGACGTTTTAGCTCGGCGAAGTAAGCGTAGCATTTCCGTTGAAATGCTTCATCTCCTACGGCCAAAACTTCATCCAGCACTAAAATATCACCTTGTGCCTTGATAGCCACTGAGAACGCCAGTCGCACTTGCATGCCAGACGAATAATTTTTGAGTTTCTGATCCATAAATTCATGTAGTTCAGCAAAGTTTACAATATCATCATACATTTCATCAGTTTCGTCATTTGAGAAACCTAGCATCGCGCTGTTTAGATAGACATTTTCACGGCCAGTTAATTCCGGGTTGAAGCCGACGCCCAATTCGATGAATGGCACCAGCGAACCATTGACAGAAATCTTACCATTATCTGGTACATAAATGCTGGATATTAATTTAAGAAGGGTCGATTTGCCTGAGCCGTTCCGACCAACGATACCGAAGAAATCCCCTTCGTCCACCGTGAACGAGACATCGTGTAGTACATGCTGCATTTTGAAACCACGCCGACCTTTCATCCAATTGATAAAAGAGTTTTTGATGCCGTTGCTTTTTTCAGTAGGCAGTTTGAAGGACTTACTGACATTTTTGATCTCTAATGCAATCTTTTGGACCATCTAGATCTCCTCCGTAAAACGTCGCGAACTCTTATAGAAATACAGGCCAGCTAAAATCGCTAACATAATTGTGAACAAGATCGGGATCAGCGCCACCCAAAAATTCCCTATATAATTCCAAACCGTTTCGGTACCGTCGTAAATCAGCAAATAGCGCAGATCCTGGATCATCTGCGCCATAGGATTTAATAACAATATCTTCGACGCTAAAACTGACTGAGCTGCGACTAGCGTCAGCGGATAGATAATCGGTGTTGCGTAAAACCCAGTCTGTAAAATGACTTCCCAGATGTGACCAATATCACGCCACTTGACGTAAAGTGTTGCCAACAGAAACGCCACAGCGAGCGAGAATATGTAAAGCTGCAGAATAACCATAGGCGCCAGCAATATATACCAACTAAAGTCAACACCATTAATGATAGCGAAAATAAGCACAACAACCAGGTTAATTGACAGGTTGATTAGGGCCGAAACCGTTGCAGACACTACAACGATGTATTTTGGAAAATTGATTTTCCTAAGCAAGCTACCGCGATCAACAATAGCCCTCATGCCTTGACTAGCTGATTCGGCAAAAAACGACCATAGCGTTAGGGCGAGTAGCAATGAAACCGCAAAATGGGGAATGCCCGCGCCAAATCGAAGGAACCTGACAAACACAATATACATAACTGCAAATAGCATGACCGGTTTAAGAACTGACCATAACATTCCTAAGACCGAGCCCTGGTAGCGCAATTTGAAGTCTGTCTTAACCAGCTCGCGCAACAGAATTAGCGAATATCGATATTTCCCCGCAGTTTTTTTCATGCTTGTATGATTATAGCATAAAATATGCCGTTTTGGGTGGAAGATTTTCACGGCGAACCATTGGTCCCGTATGGACGGATTCTGCAAGTATTACCCTGTATAGTTATACACAGCAATATAAAAACGTTGTTTGTAAAATTGAAATTTGCGATATAATGGTCCTGAATAAGGAGGTGGGATGATGAGACAATTCAGAATAAGAACTATAATAAACTATCGGTTGATTGCGACGATGTTGGTAGTGGCTGCTCTTTTGGTATTCGTTGTTCCGATGTATATGTCAAAGAGCGCGCAGATGTCTACGGGTGGGTATCCTTACGCAGATGCTAGACACTGCAGGCCAAATGAAAAAGATTGTAAGTATGAGAATGACCCGTGGGGATTCTTCAAGCGCCAATGTACATCATTTGTTGCTTGGAAAATGCGGACTGCAAACGGTGTGGACTTTTTCAATGGCATGAAGGGCGGCTGGTTTGGCAACGCAAACAATTGGGGCCCAAATGCCGAAAGAATAGGATATATTGTCAACAAAACCCCTGCTGTTGGTTCAATTGCGTGGTGGATAAATAGTAACGGCGGTCATGTAGCATGGGTTTCGCGTGTAGATGTTACCGGAGTTTATGTCGAGGAGTATAATGATGACTTCAATGGTAATTATCGCACCGGCCCAATACGAAGTGAGCCGAATGGGTATATCCATATCAAGGACCTTAGCGATAGCGGGACAAGTGGGGTATATTTAAATGGGGCTAACGGCATTCTTGCGATAAATAGAAATGGTGCCTCAGGTACAACTGAAATGCATATCATCGATGGCACTAATGTGAAGCGCTTTGTAGCGCAAGTGCCGACTGCGTTGCATCGAACAACTGATGACAATTGGGACTTTGATGTGGCAGATTATAACCGTGATGGCGTGCTTGATTTATATGCGATAAAAAGGAATGGTAGCAACAATAGAACAGAAATTCACATCGTCGATGGCGCAAACCCGGGTCGATTTCTAGCTCAGTTTTCAACAGCCCTGCATACTACAGATGCTAACTGGGATTTCGCTGTGGCAGATTATAATAGAGATGGCACACCTGATATTTATGCGATCAATAGACGTGATACCGGGTCCAACTCAACAGCAATTCATATTATCAACGGCGCAAACCCACACCAATTCATACAGCAGAGTGCAACCGGCTTGAACGCTACTAATGAGAACTGGGATTTCTCGTTGGCTGACTACAATCGTGATGGGAATTTGGATGTTTACGCAATTAATCGGCAGGATACTGGCTCGAACAGCACTGCTGTGCATGTGTTGAACGGTAACAACCTGAACCAGTTTTTACTACAAACCGGGACTGTGTTACATAAGACTGATGCAAATTGGGCGTTTAAATAAATTTATTCTTAATTAGTCGATCAAATACTCCCCATACCCAGATTTCTTCAACGGTGCGGCCAGCTTCTTCAGCTCTTCTCGCGAAATCCACCCATTCTCAAACGCCACCCTTTCCGGTGAACCGACAATCTGCCCAGTGCGATTCTGCATCACCCGCACAAAGTCCGCCGCATCAGTCAAGCTTTCGATTGTGCCGGTGTCCAACCAAACATCATTAAATAATGATACTTTGAGTTCGCCCAGCTTGCGATACGCATCTAGCACCGAAGTGATCTCTATTTCGCCGCGGTCCGACGGTATGACTTTTTTGGCGATATCAGACACGCGATTATCAAAGAAGTACAGGCCCGAATTTGCATAGCTTGATTTAGGATTAGATGGCTTTTCTTCGATAGAAATCACATTCATGTCTTTGTCAAACTCGTAAACACCATAGCGCTCGGGGTCGTCAACTGCTACCGCAAACCCTACACCGCCAGTGAAATCGCTAAGAGCTCTAAGCTGTGCCGCAATATCAGCACTGTAAAAGATATTATCGCCCAGGATCATCGCCACTTTGTCGTCGCCTATAAATTCCTCTCCGACAATAAAAGCATCTGCCAATCCGCGCGGTGTTTCTTGTATAGCGTAACTCAGTTTCAGGCCCCACTGCGAACCGTCACTCAGTAGGCGTTTGAATTGATCCTGATCCTGCGGCGTCGTAATGATTAGAATATCGCGAATG
>Ga0099364_10000390_pt1 | contig 73062 bp, 57 predicted proteins | sample TergutTh196P3_FD_73070 | JGI IMG/M metagenome (GOLD analysis project Ga0099364, IMG submission 73070) | Microcerotermes parvus P3 segment gut microbial communities from Pointe-Noire, Republic of the Congo - Th196 P3 | ecosystem: Host-associated > Arthropoda: Insects > Digestive system > Gut ...
ACCGTTTTACCGTTTAAGCCGCGGTAAGCACAGAGTTGCACTCCTGCATTGCTCTTCTTATGCCGCATTTAAAGTATTGGTTATTTTTGGAAGATTATTACATTTACACTAAGTTTTTTTCAGAACCTTTTGTAATTTTACCTATAGTATTCTTCATCACGTTCATCACGCCGCAGGTCATTCACCGACATATCAGACAACACCCCTGAATCAGCTATACAAACCGTGAGTCGGTTGATTGAGTTTTTTGAGTAACACTCGCTTCAGCTCATCATAATCGACTTTTGCGCCGTGCCTCTTATCCATGGGAAGTTTCTTAATGCAGATAACTTTCGATATCTGCTGAGATTCTAATGCACTTAAAACATCTTTTGGGTTTATATTACTTTTTTCGATTACAACGATTCGTTCATTATTTTGAGATATAACAGCGCCCCGAATCCCAAAGAGCGAATCTAAAATACACTCCGCGCAAAACGGTTCAAGTGTACCGTGTTCATCGTGAATTGCCTGACTTACACGCCCCAAAAGCCATAACCGCCCCTGCTCATCAATATGACCGGAATCGCCTGTTTTGTGCCAAATAACGCCGTTTTCATCATGGATTTTGTTCTCACTGTCGCCGATGCCGTTAAGATAACCTTTTAAGACTGTGTCGCCGCTGACCAAGATTTCATTATGAGTGCCGATTCTGCACTTTATTTGAGGCACTATATGACCGACAAGTAAACCCTTTCCGCTTGCAATTTTCTGTTTGTCTGTTTCACTGACATCTTTCCAGCGGATTCCCGAAATAGGCTCTGCTTCGGTAGAGCCGTAAACTATGTGTAGGTCTACATCTTTTCGTATTTTACGGAGCATACCGGGATAAACAGGACCGCCGCCGAGATAGGCATTTTTAAGACTCGGTAGTTCGCTGTGTTTGAGTAGATTTTCCATTAACGCAGGTGAGCAGATTGCACGAGTTATTCCTACGCTGTCTGCTTTTGCGGCAAGTTTTTTCGTGCCTATTTTAGATTTATAGCTTTTATAAGGTAAAAGCGTAGTCATATTAGCCGCCATGTTAGCGAGGGTGAAAACAGGTAAAGTTCCTAAATCAATATGGTTCTCGTTAAAATCAATATGTTCGCAAAGTACATAATATTGATTGATTAGAAAGGCATGGGTTCTGACTGCAATCTTAGGCACTCCCGTCGTCCCGCTTGTAAAAGTTAGAATCGCAGGGTGTTCCGGTTTAACTTTTTCTATTATCGGTGTTTTAGTATTTTGACTGCTTTTCGATATATTTAGTGTTTTAATTTTACGCATCTCAGAGTAAGTATTCCGAATAAATCCCGTGATTTTATCGCAGACTATTACATCGGGTCGAAGCCGTTCAATACTGTCGCTCACGAATTTTGAACCGCGTGAATAGTCAATAAAAATCGCGGATGCGCCAACGCTCCACGCGCCAATCATAGCCGCATATAACTCAATTGAAAGCGGCACAAAAACGAGAACATTACTACCCGATTTAATGCCCTCGTGTCGTAACCTATTGCCAAACCGCAAGCCGCGATTTAGCAGCTCGGTATATGTGACAATTTTATCTCCTTGAATTAATGCGACTTTATCACTCGGTTTCAGCAGTTCAAGAATATTCATACAGCGTATACTCCCTTATTTTAACCGCACCATATCGCGCAACCATATCTTCTGACACATTACCCTCGGATATTAACGCTCCTATTGCAGTTTTGAAGCCTTTGTTTTGTGCATTTACTATGACTTTATTCATCAGTGTTTTTCCTATTCCGAATTTACGGTATTCGGGTAAAACCGCGATAGTTTTGAGTATAAACAAATCGCCGAATCCAAGCGAAAACATAAATCCGCAGGGCGTATTGTTCTTATAGGCAATTATTACTAAATCGCCGTCAACCATAGGTAACACGGGGTTGTAAAGCTTACAAAAATCTTCATAGTTTATATGCTCATATAAAAAATTATTAACAAAGCCCGTAACCGATATATCGTAAATCGTCTTTAAATCGGAGGGTTCAAATGTTTTATAAATTATGTCATTATTACAGGGAATCTCTTCAATATCTCCAAGAGGGAAGGCGACAGAGCAATATTTTTCGAGAGGTTTAAACCCTATGTCTGTATAAACCTCATTATACCAAAGAGGATTATGAGGTTCAAGCGGAAATGCCGGACTTCCGTCAGTTCGGCTCATAAGCCGATACTGATGCCATGTGTCGCCATTTATCGGGGCTATAATTCGATTATGCCCCGCGTTTTTTAACTGCCTGACATATTCAAGCAGTTGCTTTCTCCCCGATTCCTTGTCTTTCATTTCAAAGCAACCGATGTAACCCTTATCAGAATAAACCATTATACTCTCCAATCAATAATAATATTATAGTGAAAACCAACACCAAACCGCCGACCAAAATTTTATTTGCATTAAATGTCGCATCGCCTACTTTTTTATAGTCGTATTTTCTGTTTAAAGATACGGCAAAGGGCATCGGAATTGCTGTAAATGCCAAATAAAGAACATATATATACCAACGGGAAAGCGGGACGACCGAAATCATCAAAGACGGTAACGCTATGAATCCTATGGCTTTAACCAACCCCCATACAATTGAAGAAGCTGTACTGCGGTTTCTGAAATTAAGAAAACGACTGTAGGTATTTATGCCGAGTAGAATTGCAAACGACAGCGAATACGATATGTACAGCATATTCCTGTATTCGGGGAAAAACCCTGTCAACACAAGACAAATTATTCCGACTATGCTGTTACTTTCTATGACCTTGTAGGTTTGAATCATACTTTTTTCTTCGGCGTTCATCATAGGGAAAATACCGAATGTCAAAAACAATAACAGCGGCGGTATAACCCATGAAATGCCCCCAAGCATTAAAACTATATACCCCACAAGCAGACTGTAAGCCATTGAAAGTCTTGATATGTTTGTTATTTTTCGTACCATGTAAACGACAGCCAAAAAGAAAAGCATGATACTCAGATTGGCGAATATTAAGGAAAGTGTCTGCTCGACATTATAACATAAAACACTGTATGTTAAAAGAGGGAGCAATAAATTATCATTACCATGCCTTGTGACCGCTTCAATCATTGCGGCAAGTATTCCGATTAAACCGCTGATTACCAATACTTCTGCGCGTCCTACCTCTGTCATGAGCTGAAGCGGTATTAAAGTGCAAGCAAACGCCACAATGAAAAACATTACACTGCCTTCGCCGCTTTTTTTAGCCTCTTCTTCGTGCTGTGCCATGTTATACCTGCCATAGCCAACGCCGATTAATGCCGCTACACTATCCGCAAAAGTTAAAACTGCGACAGGAATTAAATATTCATATGTTTCATTATGTAACAAGAATAACATCACAATTGAAATAACAAAGTATACATCTCCGAGCGATTTACGCCCCACACTGAGTAGCGCGGTTCCCACACCATTTCGCAAAAACACGTTTCTACGCATAAATAATAACAAAGATACAGCAATAATTCCCAAAAATACAACAGTCTGTTTATGTTGAAATATATAAGGGAAGCAAAGAGCGGTACATCCCATCACTATGTGGATGGTTTTTCGTGAACCTTCGGGTCCTAATCGTCGGGCGCATAGTTTAGCCACGACCATGACTGCCCCTAAAACAATTAAAACACTCACTGCCGCTAAAATATCCATATCGTTATTTCACCTCATCAAGTTCAAACGCCGAGTAGAAAAAAGCTTTATCTTTCAGAAGCAACTCTCTGTTTTTGTCGTCATCGGTAGTGATACGCGGATTATTTGATTTACGTAAAGCGAGCATATTCCAATAAGCAAACCGTGTTCCTTTTTCTGATTTTGACAGCATATGAGTAAATAATTGTTCCATACTTTCCTGTGACATATACTCGAAAATATCACTTAGATTATAGCAATTAACAATGCCGTTATAGTTTTCCAAAAAACCCTCAATTGATTGTTTCTTGAATTCGATTTTTTCAAGATTGTTTCTGATTTTTTCGTAATTTTCCTCGCGCAGGGAATAAGGAAATACCGTGGTGTATTCGCCATTTAGAATATAAATCATATACGGATTTTGGGCGGGTTCAAGCACAGAAAGAGCGTGTTTTGAACGGGAAAGAATCTTGTCGGCTACGCTACCCTCAACATATTTGAAGAACTCCTTGTCCCGCCCGAGTCTACCCATAACAAAGCGCGAAAAAAACACCCGAAACATCATTTTCCAACGGAAATTGTCCCACACTTTATCATAGAAAATTTTACGTTCTTCATAGCTTTTAGGTTCGAGCAGATTTGCAACCCTTTTTCTTGTATGAACGAGCGGTAACGCTTTTTTGCGGAATAATCCGAAGTATTTTTCAAACTTTCCCTGTGCCATAAAGCCTTTTTTAATAAGTTCTATGTTGTGGCTTTGTTCCCAGTATTCCCGAATTTCAGGTGACAAATTAAGCTTGTTGAAAACCGATATTCTGTCTGCTGCTCCGCTTATTACGCCACCGAATAACAGATGTTCTTTATGTGAAAGTTCGCGATACATTGCCTTTCGTAGTTCACAGCAAGCAATTTGCGCGAAGCTTAAATCAACCGCATATACTTTTTTCGGATTTTGCGCGAGCAAAGCAAAAGCATTATCTCCTGCTGATGCTATTGAGAGAACAACGTCATGCGGTTTAACATCAAGTGCTTCGATTAATAAATCGGCGTCTTCCCACACCTGAGAATAGCGGATTAAATCGAATTTAGCACGATTTTCAATTTCGCTTTTAATTTCACTTCTCAAGTATAATCACCGTCCCTTTTTCACCATCCAATTCAAGTAAATCCCCTGTTTTTACATTAGCGAACAAGCCCTTAACCGAAACAACGGCGGGGATTCCCATCTCGCGTACAACGATGGCGGCATGGGATAAAAGACTGCCGTATTCGACTAAAACGCCGCTTGCAACAGGGAACAGCATAATCCAACCCGGGTCTGTACGCTGTGCGACTAAGATTTCACCGGGCAGAATCGTTGCGCCTTTAGGTTCGGAAATGACCCTTGCCCGACCTCGTACTATTCCGGGACAACACCCCAATCCTTTTAGGTTGTCTCCTGTAACAACTGCTTCCGCCGTCTTGACGTGCCGTTTTGACAAATGCACACAGTCGTAGGTGTCAAATCTGTCGGGGGCATCTCCGCAGTAGTTTGAAAACTCTGCCTTTCTGACACTAATTAAGCCTTTTAAATCGGTAGTAGTTGAAGTCCCTTCGATAAAGCCGAATATTTCTTCAAGTTCTAAGTAGAATATATCATTTTGTTCTTCAATAACGCCGAAACTTGCGAATCTCATGCCGATTTCTTTCGCTAATTTGCGTACCTGCCCGAACAATCTTGTGCGTTCAAAACGTAGGTTTTCTCTGTTCCTGATTGTTTTGCGGGTATTTTTCAACAGATAGCGGAACAACAGCCCCTTCGGAATAACAACTGTCGTTTTCTTATGTTTAACAACATCGCCTTTACTTAACTTAATCGCAAAGCTGTCAACGGCGTTGTATAAAGTATCAGGATTGTCGTTTAATGTCTCACTTTCAAGTTTTAACTCATCAATACACCTGTCGCCGAATTTATCTAAGTATTCTGCGATTTTTTCGGAAATATTTTCACCGCGGTTTTTCATTTCCGCCATTTCGCGAACACGCTTTGCAGGCTCCGCGCTTATAATGTCGCCTGTGTCTGAGAGCAGGGCATTGAATTTATTCTCATCCTCACTACCGAACTTCTTACGCAGCATACCGTAGAATATCATTGAATAAAAATCATTAATTACGGGAGCATCCCAGTGTTTTAAAAGCTTACTTTCAATACTTCGATAATAACAAGCGAGTTCACCTAAAGTCATTTCGGACAAGTCTGTTTTAGTAATAGTTTCATCCAATAGATTAAAGAATCGCTTCACATTAGTGTCGTTTTTTCTGTAATGCCATAATAACTTGACCGCAGTACCGATAAGCGTTCCGCTTGAAGGAGCGGGTAAAAGTTTACGGACTTCATCGGGTAAACCATCTTTGACGCCCATCATTTGTTCCATAAATTTAGCGTTAGACTTATACCCGGGTAAGATTGCAACTAACTTATACCAGGACAGCATATTATAATAAACCTGCCCGTCATGCAATCCGAGCATATGCGAAAAGATGTAGTCATTCTCGCTTATTTTAGCCTCGCTTACGTTTAACGCCCTTGCCATTTCACGGTAAACATGTTCATAAGCAAGCCGAATCAGACTGAAAGTCAGCGGCGTAGTCACCCCGTTGTAACTTTCGGCAATGTTAGAATTATCCCATATGTTTATAAAGCTGTTAATATCCGTAAACTTTCGTAAAGACGTTATCGGTCGTGATTGAAGCAAATACAACACGCCGTTTTCATACGCCCATTCAATGTCCTGCACCCGCTTAAAAAATCGGCTTGTTTTCTTGCATAACAGGGCGATTTCCCTGCATTGTTCGTCCGTGAGAACCCCAAGACCCTCTACAGTATTGCCGCAAACAGTATATGTATCTGCATCGACAGAGCCGTCTACTAATTTATCACCTAATCCGCTGACCGCGCTTATGATACATTCTTTTGTATTACCTGTTACGGGGTTTGCTCCGAAAGCCACTCCCGCACAGTCCGCATTAACCATTCGCTGAACTAATACGGCAGGTGCAGAAATACCGTCAATTCCGCGTTCTTGTTTATATAATTTAACACGCTCGGAATTAACCGATTCTTGTACTTTTAAGATATTTTCATAGACTTTTTCTTTCGTAATGTTCAAATAACTTTCAAATAATCCCGCAAAAGAATTGTCCGCGCCGTCCTCGTCTGTCGCCGAAGAACGCACAGCAAACAACGTGTCATCGGAGAAACCGGAAAGAGCAGTTTCAACCTCAGACACGCATGTACCGTCAGTCCCTATTGCGAACCAATCGGGGATATTCTCTGTTATATCCGACAGCTTCGCCAGCGCCCCCGCTTTACCGCCTATTTTACTTATGTCGTAGTTGTGCTTAGTATAAATCATAGCTAATAAGTACCTATCCAATCTCACTTAAAAAAAGGCAAAACGCCGAGCATCGTGTGCATAAGAATCATCCATATACCCGGCAGGATTTTAAATGCTTTTGCGTTTTTCGGGGTGGGTTTTTTAGCGAATTTTACAGCAGAAGAGAGTGCAATAATATAATGCAATAAAAGTACAACCATTATTTCAAAACCGACATTTACTTGAAACCCCGCAACAACCGTACTTGTACCTGAAATAGTCATGCAAATCATCCAAACGACCATTGCTTTTTTAGCACCCCAAATATGTGTGTAGGTGTCAACGCCGTATTCTTCATTTTCGGGAGCGCGGAGCTTACGCCCGACTTCTACCACCGTTCCGTCACAAAAACTTGAAATCATATACAGTACAATCCCAAACGAGAATACGCCGCCGCTCGGTAACCATTCCACGGCAGTCGCGTAAAGGTCGATGAACGGCATAATAAGCATATGACTGATTAAATAAATCGTCGGGTGAGCTTTCAACCACTTAGGAATACCGAATTCCAACGACATAAAAGCCAGCCAAACAAAACCGAGTAACAAAAGCCATAACAACCGCAAATCAACCCAAATGCTTAACGCGACCATCAACAATACTAACACCGCTCCGAAAATACGAAGCTCTTTCAGCGTGATTAGTCCGCGCTGAACAGGACGGTAAGGGCGAAACTGCATATCCTCTTCAAAATCCTTATGCTCGTCCGCAATACGCAACAGCATAAACCAAAACAACGTAACAACTATTGCCGTAATCATTTGCGGTATACTGATGTCAGAGAGGGCTGCATCGGCATTACGCAGGTGCAGTGAGTAACTGAGCGAGCTGAATCCGAAAGTCGCCATAAGCGGTATGTAACCGGCAAGGGGAAATCTCTCCTTTTGATAAACCCACCATTTATTCATAAAACTGTCCTTCTTTTTTATTCTTTTACAATTATATCACGTTTTTTTTCAAAATGCAACGGTTTTATTTTTTTATTCAATGTAAAGGCGTGTAGCCTGTTTTCTCAATAAGTTCTTGACCTTGTTCAGATAGAATCCAATCGATTAGCAGCTTGGTATTTCCCTTCGGCTGCCCGTTTGTGACAGCATAAATACAAGTATCAAGACAGGCGAAATGCAAAGACCCAAAGCTATAAAAGGTAGTGTGAGCTTGGGTTTGGGTACTATTAGATTTGGTTGATTTTCCATGATGAATCTCCTAACTATTTACTAAAACAAACGCAATGATAAAAGCAAAACCGCCGAAATGCGATAGAAAGGCGGTTTATTTTTTTCTAAAACAATCCAACTGCTAATGCACTGCCCCTAAATCCTACCTCGGCGCAAAACATACCGTTTTTATGTCATGCTCAATTTAATCAGCTAAACCAAGCTCATTAACAACATCATTCATGGTTACATCTTTTAAAATATTGTGACGTTCTTTTGTGTAATCGCCGCTTCCTGTGTCAAACTGCATCATAAATTTTACCGCGCCGACTGCTCCCAAGCTTTCAACCAAAGCATTAAAACCTGCCGCTTGAATACCTTTAATATCATTTATGTGTATAGTGTTAATCATTTTCTATTACCTCCGTGAGCCAAATTATAGGGTTGCATACGTCCATGTATATCCTCAAATTCGTCCGCCGCCCTCTCTGATATTATTATACTCTTCTCCGTTATCCTCTCTACACCCGCAAATTCCCATACAGACCAATTCCCTCTAATAGTAGTGTATCATAATAAATATGCTTTGTCAAATGTATTTGAAATTTATTTTATTATGATATATGACATTTCACAAAAACAGCCAAAAAAGAAATAAATAATATAGCTATTTCGACGGCAACGCCGAAAAAAGCGGCGCGGAATACTGCCGCATTGCCAATGGCGGCGAATCAATAACGGGATAACCTCTGACGATAGCACAGAGCGGCATTTAGCCGCTCTGTTGATTTGTGCCGTGGTTGCTTAATCAAGGACTTCTACGGTTTGGAGTAATAATACCCTCTTTCGAGCAAATCAACAACGCCTGTCGGCGGACCGTAATCAACGACCGGACCTTCTTTTGTAGGGAACATATTGTTCAGCCTATAGAAATGTTCTAACTCAATAAACCCTCCATCATCATCTGTCATTCCCTCTCCTTCATCATATATTTTCAAGAAATCATAATAAATCACATTACCTACAACCTCTATTCCAATTATTGAATCATAATAGCTTAGGTCCGGCGTACTCTCCCTGATTATTTTTCCCACAAATTGCACGGCTCTTCCTTGCTCGTCATAGGACACTAAACGCATAAAGTTGAAATAGCCATGACGTCCATCACTAAGAACATAATCATCCGTTACCGGATTAAAGAACTCGGCATCGCCGAGATTTTCCGGGAAACCCTCCGGCATGGGGATGGTACCGTAGGTCGTGCCGGGGTCATTGCCATTGCCGGGGTCGGGGTCGCCTGTGCCGGGGTCGGGGTCATTATCGCCGTTGCCCTGCGTTTGGTTCGGTGACGGCGTGGATGTATCGGGCGCGGACGGTGTTTCCGATGGCGGCGGTGTGTTGGTGCTGCCGCCCGAAGTGTTGTTGCCGCTATCAGAGCAAGAGGCTAATGCGAATACCATTATCAGCGCAATGGCGAGCGCGAATATTTTTGTTGTTTTCATGGTCTGTGTACTCCCCTTTATTATTTCTGTGTTTGTGTTGCGCTTTCGATAATTTTGAAACCGTGTTTTTTTGCGGCGGCTTCTGCGATTTTGTTTGTTCGCTCCGCACGTTGCGCGGGGGTCAACCCTTTTGTTTCTTCGTATATTTGAAGTCGGATATGATTGACCTCTTGCTCGATTTTACTAATCGTCATCATTTTCTACAACCTCCATCGGATTAAAAATTTCGACGGCGCGGTAGCCGTTCAATGCGTTTATATTTCCTGTTCCGATTTTCGTCTTGCGCTTGACGATGTGTTGAAAGTTCATGCTGATTATCATGTCTAAGTAGCTATTGCCCGCGGTGGTTCACCGCTGGAGTATGCTGTACTAAATACGAACCACCGACCCGACAACAATCACTACCTTATAGAGTAGCTGAAATATTGCCCGCGGTGGCTTACCGCCGGAGTATACTGTACTAAATACGAACCACCGACCCGACAACAATCACTACCTTATAGAGTAGCAGAAATATTGCCCGCGGTGGCTCACTGCTGGAGCATAGGGGACTCGAACCCCTGACCCCCACACTGCCAGTGTGGTGCGCTCCCAACTGCGCTAATGCCCCGATGACACAATTATAACAGATAATTACTACCGTGTCAACCCCGGTTCTATGTAACTCGGTATAATGCGCCGCACCCCGATTTAAAATCAGGGTGCGGCACGCTTTCCAATCCCATATCAAAACTTACGATGTTTTTAACTGTTTATGCTTTTTCACAAAAAGTATTAGCGAATTTTACCAAAATTTTCAAAATTCGTCAAAAATCTAACACCCTCGGACGATATAAATAATATAATTGCGGTTTTTGTAAATTTGTACTGATTTTTAATGAATTTTTCATGAGTTTTATGTATATATCTTGTAAATTTCTTAAATATTTAAAAATCACGCTTACAAATTAATGATTTCGCGCTTTAAATCCCTGAAAAATTCTTTAAGTCTTAAATTTAGCTTAAGAAAACTGCATAAACCTTGATATAATCGAAGTTTACACGATTATTCGCAGAATATAATTTAAAATTTTATGACATACTATAATTACCTGTCATAGTCTATTATACATCATAGTAGTCAGAATGTCAATACCTTGATAATCATTTTTTGGAAAAACTTTAGTTCGGTATATTTTTTTAAAAAGACGGCATAGGCTCTTGTACATAACCATAATACGGTCTATAATAATTAAAGGCAATGGATATGTAAAATATATAAATCTATAAGCGCAAAGGAGGTGTACTATAGTTGTGGAAAAGCAATTGATACAAAGAAATTTTGGCGATAAGGTAAAAAGGTATCGCACCGTAAATGGTAAGAGTCAAGAGGAATTGGCGTTGGAGTCGGAAATAAGCACCGCTTATCTTGGGCAAATTGAGCGCGGTATGAGATGTCCTACGATAGACACTTTACTGAAAATCAGCAGAGTATTAAAAATTTCACCTTCGCGGTTGCTTGATTGTGAAGAAGATGCTGAAAATTCGGAAGCTCAGATAATAATCACTAACTCAATGACCCATGTTCGCTGTGAAGACAAAAAGAAGCTCGCTATCATTTTTGAGCAGATTGTCAGGGTATATAACGGGGAGTATTAACTATTCCGAACAAACCCCGTTACTACAATAATGTAATTAATTCTCCTTTCTCCGCATATAAATCTGGTAAACCGATTTACAGCGGAGGGGCGATAACGTGAGACGTAATTTCAGAACAGCTCCCGACTTTGGGACTAAGCAGGAAAGATGTGTAAGTCTGGGAAAGTATATCATCGGTAACAACGCGACTGTCAGAGAAGCCGCAAGGGTTTTTGGAATAAGCAAAAGTACGGTGCATCAAGATATAACAACAAGGCTTGAAAAAACCAACCCGGCTCTACATAAGCAGGTGGGGGCAGTTTTGGAAAAAAACAAACAGGAGCGTCACATTCGCGGGGGTATGGCGACAAAACTCAAATACAGCGCGGAAAACGTCGGAAGAGTATAAAAAAAGGTCCGAGGGCTGACGGATTTACGTCAGCCCTAAAAAATAATTTTTTTTGTGAATTTTTTGTATTAAAATGTAAAATTATAGTTGCTTTTTATGTAATTATATGTTATAATTTTGCATAGGTAGAGTATTCACTATAAAACTAAAGTGCGAAAAACACGAAAAAAACCGGAGGAGCTTAGATGTATTGTATCAGAAAAATTACCGATGATTTGACATGGGTGGGTGTAAATGACCGTCGTTTAGCGATGTTTGAGGGTGTTTATTCCGTTCCCGCCGGAGTTTCTTATAACTCTTATTTACTACATGATGAAAAAATCGTACTTTTTGACACTGTTGACAAGGCTGTAAGGCAACGATTTCTTGAAAATGTCGAGGCGGCGTTGAACGGAAAAAAGCCGGATTATCTCGTAGTACAGCATATGGAACCCGACCATTCTGCCGCTCTGTCGGATATAACGGGTAAATATCCGGAAATGAAAATTGTCTGTAATGCAAAGACGCTTGCATTTATAAAGCAATTTCACGATTTTGATTCGGATTCAAGAGTTATAATAGTCGGGGAAAACGACACGCTTGACACAGGGCGGCATAAGCTTAATTTTATAATGGCGCCGATGGTTCATTGGCCTGAGGTTATGGTTACATACGATTCTGTCGATAAAATATTGTTCTCTGCTGATGCTTTCGGTTGTTTCGGGGCTTTAAACGGCGCGATTTTCGCAGACGAGGTAGACTTTGAAAAAGACTATATGGACGAAGCACGAAGGTATTATACAAACATAGTCGGCAAATACGGTCCTCAGGCGGAAGCGTTATTGGACAAGGCTTCAGGTGTAGACATTAAAATGCTCTGTCCTCTCCACGGCTTTGTGTGGCGGAGGAATCTGAGAGATTTTATAGACAAATACAACCTTTGGAGCAGGTATGAGCCGGAGGAATACGGCGTTATGATTGCTTATGCCTCCGTTTACGGAAACACCGAAAACGCCGCGGAAATCCTCGCCTGCCGCCTCAGAGAAAAGGGTGTTAAAACTGTAATGTTTGACGTTTCTGTTACGCCCGCCTCAGAGATAGTATCGGCGGCTTTCAGGTGGAGTCATTTAGTTTTTGCGTCCACCACGTACAACGCCGGAATTTTTGTAACTATGGAAGCCTTAATAAACGACCTTGTGTCTCATAATATTCAAGGTCGCACCGTGGGTATAATTGAGAATGGTTCGTGGGCGGCGACCAGCGGCGGACTAATCCGTAAAAAGTTAGAAAAATGCCGAAACATGAATATCCTTGATAACATGGTCAGCATAAAGTCCTCTTTAAAGACCCCGCAGATTTCAGAGCTTGACGCTCTTGCTGATGTAATTGTTACGTCTTTGCCTAATGCAAAAAGAGCCGAGCCGATTTCTTCAAATCTAAGTGAAACCGATAAAAACACATTATTTAAAATTTCATATGGTTTGTTTGTTTTAACCGCTAAGGACGGTAAAAAAGATAACGGCTGTATAATAAACACCGCTTCTCAGGTAACAGATAATCCTTGCAGGATAAGCGTTATTATTAATAAAGTTAACCTGACACATGATATGATATTAAAAACAGGCGAGTTTAATATTTCCATTCTGACCGAGAGTTCAGATTTTGATGTGTTTAAACGCTTCGGCTTCGAGAGCGGAAGAGATACGGACAAGTTCGATAAATCCGAGACCGAAAGCCGCACTCAAAATGGCATACGATATATAACCGAATCAGTTAACAGTGTGATTAGCGCGAAAGTGATATCCACCACTGATTGCGGTACGCACACGATTTTCATAGCCGATATTACGCAAGCTTTTATCTTATCGGACGAGCCGTCGCTAACTTATCAGTATTATTTTGACCATATCAAACCGAAGCCGAGCCTTTCAAAGGGACAGAAAAAAGGATATATTTGTAAAATCTGTGCTTATATCCACGAGGATGACATACTCCCCGACGATTTCATCTGCCCCCTTTGCAAGCACGGCGCGAGCGACTTTGAGCCGCTTTAAAAATCTGTCGTTTTTTGAAATAACCCATAAAAAACAAATGAAAGGAGAAAAAGCCATGAAATATGTATGCGGTGTATGCGGGTATATATACGACGAATCAGTCGGCTCCCCTGACAGCGGTATCGTAGCCGGCACGAAATGGGATGATGTTCCCGATGATTTCGTTTGCCCGCTTTGCGGTGTAGGCAAAGACATGTTTAACCCGGAATAAAAACAAGGAGAGGCATAATGCTAAGTAAAAAGTTAACCAAAGCGTTAAACGAGCAGGTAAACGCCGAGTATTATTCGGCATATCTGTATCTTTCCATGTCTGCCGCCATGAACAGCATCGGCTTAAAGGGCGTTTCAAGCTGGCTTTTTGTGCAGGCACAGGAAGAGTTGGCTCACGGCATTAACATCTATCGGTATATTTTAGAACGCTCCGGCGAGGCGGCTTTTGCGCCAATTGAACAGCCGTCCGCTTCTTTTTCCGATATTAATGCTGTTTTTAAAGAGGTTCTGTCCCACGAAAAAAAAGTCACAAAGAGCATAAATTCCATTGCCACCCTTGCCATGCAGGAACTTGACCACGCCTGTTATCAGTTTATGATGTGGTATGTGGACGAACAGGTTGAAGAAGAAGCAAATGTGTCGGAAATCTTGGACAAGCTCCGCCTGATTGGCGATAACAAGGGGCTTTTACTGACTCTTGACAACGAGCTCGGCACAAGGGTTTTTGTAGACCCTTTCCCGCCGAAAACTAATTAAAGTAAAGGAGTATCTTTCTTATGTGCGGAAATCAAAAGTTTTTTATCTGTAAACATTGCGGTAATCTTATAGGTCTTATTGACAACAAGGGCGTTCCTATGAGCTGTTGCGGCGAAAAGATGACGGAACTCGTCCCTAACACGGTAGAAGCAAGCACAGAAAAGCATCTGCCCGTTGCCGCTGTTTCGGGAAACAGTATTAATGTTAAAATAGGAAGTGTAGCGCATCCGATGGAGGAAAAGCACTATATTCAATTTGTTTACATTGAGACAGAACGCGGCGGTCAGCGTAAATGCTTAAAAATCGGCGAAGAGCCTGATTTGACCTTCTGCTTTGCAGACGATAAGCCTGTCGCAGTTTATGCTTATTGTAATCTTCACGGTTTATGGAAAACCGCTTTGTAAACGGAACTTTACAGCGCCCGATTTTAAATCGGGCGTCTTGTCCGACAGCGTTCAATCCTTAAAAACGGTATACAATCTACTCAATATTTTACATTTAAAAGAGGGGACAAATGATGAAAAAACGTAATATAAAGTTATTATCGCTTATTACAACGGCTTTTGTAACGGCGCAGTTATTAATTTTTAACTCCGTTATCATCTCCGGCGCGAATACTGTACAGGAATTAGCCGACTACATTAATGCTCGTCCGGGTCTGACTGCAACTGTTTCAGGCTCGCAGGTAGTTGTAGATGGAACACAGACAGGCTCTTCCTCTTTATCGCTGAATATTGACGGGGGGGTTGACGTTATATGGAATGCAACCCTGGCAGGAGCCGTAACAACAAACAATTATCTGTTAACGCTTTCGGGAAGCGGTAAATTTGTTTTAAACGGCTCGCTGATTAATTCAGGCTCGGGTGGAACAGTTTATATAACGGATGGTATTAATTTTAATGTGAACGCAACAGGGCTTGCAGATAATCCCGGCGCAGGTTCTGCCATCACCATTGCGGCAGGTGTTCAAAACGCCCGAATAGACATACTCGGCGGAACGGTCAGGTCTGTTCCCAACGGGTACGCGATAAACGACGGCGCGGGAATGAGCGCGAGTAATAATAATACCGAGATTAATATTCACGACGGTTTAGTAGAAGCGGGTTCTGCCTGCGCTATTCGCTCGACAGGTATAGGTTCAGTCGTTTCAATAATGGGCGGAACAGTAGTAAATGCCGCGGCGAGTAATACAAATTCTACCATATATATGAATTACGCTCCCGCACCAAATAATAACCTATATAATATTTGCGTATACGGCGGGACAGTAAAAACAACTAACCCCGGAAACCAAAGCTATGTCATCCAGACTTCGCAGAATGTATATGTAAACGGCGGTTCTGTTGAATCCTTAGCGGGACGGGCTATTAATCTCGTAGGTATGTATTCTGTCGCGCAAATTCAAGACGGCAAAGTCTCAACTGAAACGGGAACCGCGATAAGCACCGCTACCACCACCCTCGACGATATTGTAAACGCCCGTGTAATTATAAGCGGAGGAATAGTAGAGGCGACGGGAAAAGATGCAAACTATTCGGGTACAGCCGTGCGTATCACGGGTACTAACAATACTGTTAATATTTCTGATTCGGCGGTCGTTACCGCTAAAAGCGGATTGGCTGTTGATGCCTCGGGACGTCCGCAAACTAATTCCGTCACAATAAGCGGCGGTTTCGTGCTTGCATGGGGAAATGCAATAAATAAAGTTGTGTCGCCTATAGGCAAGCTCGAACGCAAAGATGAAGGTGTTGTGGTTGCGTGGGACACATCAGACGGAAAAGGGATTTACCTCCGAACGTCCGAAACCGACCTCATAACAGACGCCGATGTAATAACTGCGTTTTGGGACAATGAACCGACATACGCCGAAAATGGCGGTATAAGATACGGTTCGGAATTTTTCAAGCTTGCACCCGATGTCAGCGTATTTCAAAGCCTATATACTCTGACAGTAATTAACAGTACAAAAGGGGACTATGTAGTAGAACCGTTTGCCGCCGGAACACCGCTAACCATTACGGCGAAGGACGAAGAAGAGCCGCAATACGCTGTCTTTCCCTATCCTCCTATTGATGGCAACAGGTTTGTCGGTTGGAGTGCGGTCGGCGTAACGCTTGCAGACCCTTCTTTAAAAACCGTTTCGTTCTCTATGCCTTCGGGTGATGTTACCATTATTGCAGAATTTAAACCGCGTTACAGGTTTGACATATACGGAGGGGTAATTGCAGACGACCCATTAGTTCCGTCTTCTTTCGCTTATTATTCAGAAGGGGATATAATTAATATCAGTTGCACCAATCCATATCCGCCTTCACCTATATGGAATTTCGGCAGTCATCTATCTGCCATCGACAATGATAATAATTCAGAAACGACATTTACAATGCCCGCCGGAGTCGCATGGGCGGCGTCTATGTCGAGTACTCCAAGCATCATTGTCGAGGAAACGAAGAGCCTTACAGTAATTGACGGTATTATCACCACAACTGTCGGCGGTATAGCTGTAAATAGTAACACGCATGAATGTTACAGCGGCACGGGTATGAGAATTTTAGCCGATGAGCCGCCTGCGGGATATGAGTTCAGCCACTGGGAAACTACGCCTGCGGGTATTGAAGGCGGAGCGTTATTTGATGCTTTAAATCCGTCAACAATCTTTACTATGCCTACCCCGAATCAAGATGTAACTATTCAAGCTATTTTCGAGCATAAGACTTATGTTCTTGAAGTTGACTCATCGGGAAGCGGCGTCTACTCCGAATTCCCCAATCAGCAAAGCGGTGATAAAGTAGAAATTAACGCCGCTCCTCCCCCCGAAGGTATGCGGTTCAGCGGTTGGACAATAGACGGCGGAGGCGGTGAATTTGAAGACGTTTCGAGCATGACGACCGACTTCATTATGTCAGACAGCAATGCGGCAGTTTCTGCCCATTACGAATGGGATTATTATATCCTTATAGTTGAAAACGGTGTTGACGGTTTAGGCGCGGGACGTTATCATTTTGGAGAAAGCATACCGATTATGGCAAATGAACCACCCCTCGATATGACGTTTTTTAACTGGACAACAAACAGCGGCGGTTATTTCGGCAGACAAACAGATGCAGATACGGTATTTTCCATGCCGGCGGGTGATGTGACGGTTACGGCTAATTACTTAGACCCTATGTCCCCGGATTCAACCGACCCCTCATATCCTTACAATCCTTCTAACCCCTTCGGTACATATGACCCGACCTCATCATCCCCTGTTAATACGCCTGAGTCGGGCGAATTTCCGATAGTTCCCGGCGGTGTTCCGGATTCTTCGGTAGCAATACCCGGCGAAGAGCAGTCACCTTCAATAACTCCGCGCGGTATTGATGAAAATTCCGGTGATGACGACGAACCCGACAGCATCCCGGAGGGAGAAGCGGATGGGAACAATGTACGAACGGGTGTGATAATAGGTATAATTCCCTTATTATTGTCAGCAATAGTTTTTACGGCTTCGGGCGTAAGAAAATTAAACCGAAACTAATCTTTTTTAAAGGGGACAGCGATTATGAGGAGTATAGGTTTTAAACTAACCATTATAATGTTGAGCGTTATTCTGCTCGGCATATTGGCTACCACGGGAGTATCGATGCTCATATCAGGAAACGTCATAATGAGCGAGTCTTTGGAAAAAGTGTTAAAAGACACTGAAAATCAGACGGGCGGTATTGACAGTTGGCTGTCTTATCAAAAATCAAGCATGGCCACCCTTGCCGCGACATTATCTCAAACCGATGATATGTCGCGTGAACAGATTGCGTTGATTTGCGAGGCTGTAATGGATGCGAACGAGCCGTTTTTTGACGTATTTTTAGGATACCCGGACGGAACAGCCACGACAGGGAGCGGATACGTATTTGATTATTCAACCTGGACATCATATGAGCGGGGTTGGTACAAGTTAGCTCTGACCGATATGTCAAAAGCGCATATAACCACGCCCTACATTGATGCACAGACAGGCGAGTTGTGTATTACTGCCGTTCACGCTGTAGTGAAAGACAGGGAGCTAATCGGCGTTATCGCCGCTGATATTTTCGTTTCAGACCTGCTCGAAATAATAATGAGCATTGATTTAGGCTCAAGCGGCTACGCGATGCTGTTAGATTCAAACGGGGATATTTTGGTTCACCCCGATTCGGATTACGCACCTGTAGGTGAAGACTACCGAAACATCGCTAAAGTAAAGGATAATATCTACTCGGATTTATGGAATCAAATTTTACTTAAAGACGGTGCGGTTTCTTTTAAGGACTCAAACGACGTCGCAAAATATTATACCGCCTGTACATTATCGGCGGTAGACTGGAAAATGGTCACAATACTTCCTAAGAGCGTTGTTACTAAGCCTATCACTAACCTCATTTTTCTCGTTATACCCATTACGCTTACTGTTTTAGCAGTATCTGCGCTTTTAGTAAGGATGTTTGTTAAGAATATTACAGGTCCTCTTATTCACTTGACCGCCTTTATGAAAAAAGCAAGCTCGACAGGCGATATATCGCTCACCGATGAGGACAAACAGATAGTGGGCAGGGCATCAAAAACTAAAGATGAGTTGGGGCAATGTATATCGGCGAGTGCGGATTTTGTAGCGCGGATTGCAGAGGTGAGCGATGTATTAAAGGTTACGGCGAACGGCGATTTAACCGCCAATATATCTCTCTTGTCCGAACGCGATGAAATGGGTAGCTCTTTGCAAACCATGCTTTCAAGTCTAAACAGCCTTTTCGGAAATATAAACGACTCTACGGAACAAGTTTCCACGGGTTCAAGACAGATAGCCGACAGCGCACAGGCACTCGCCTCGGGTTCAACCGAACAAGCCGCATCAGTCGAGGAATTGACCGCCACTGTGTCCGATATATCTGAGAAAACAAAGCAAAACGCCGTTATGGCGGGAAAAGCCTCCGAGCTTGCAAAAACTATAAAGCAAAAAGCCGAAAAAGGCAACAGCCAAATGAACGAAATGATGGCGGCTGTGAGTGAAATAAATCAAGCAAGCCAGAGCATTAATAAAGTCATAAAGGTCATTGACGACATAGCGTTCCAAACAAACATACTCGCGCTTAACGCGGCGGTTGAAGCGGCGAGAGCCGGAGATGCGGGGAAAGGGTTCGCCGTTGTAGCGGAGGAGGTTCGTAACCTTGCGGGCAAAAGCGCGGAGGCGGCAAAAGACACGGGCAGTCTTATCGTTAATTCAATCGAAAAGGCGGAGGTCGGTACCCGTATAGCACAAGAAACAGCTGCAAGCCTCGCTGAAATCGTTGATGGAATTAATGAAAGTTCAAAGGTCGTTGCACAAATAGCATCGTCATCCGAGGAACAATCCGTTGCCGTTTCACAAATTAATAACGGTCTGAATCAAGTCACCTTAGTTATCCAACAAAACAGCGCGACGGCAGAAGAAAGCGCGGCGGCTTCCGAGCATATGAGCAGTCAGTCTAACCTGTTGGAAGAGTTGGTACGCCGCTTTAAACTGAAGGGTAAGTGAAAGATAAGCCTATGAATAAAGAGCTTTACACAATAAAAGAATTTGCGGATTTAACGGGCGTAGAGGTGTCGAAATTACGTTTTTATGACAAAATCGGGCTTTTTTCTCCGTCAATCCGCAATCCGGAAAACAACTATCGCTACTATTCCCCCACACAGGTCATGACACTTAATTTCATTACTGTGTTGAGCGACCTTAACCTACCGTTGAAAACGATAGCCGGATTGAGAGAAGAGCGAAGCCCCGTAGAGATTTTAAAACTACTCGCTAAACAGGAAAAGCAACTCTCCATTGAGATGCTCGCATTGCAAAAGAGACATGCAATAATAAGTGCGAGGCGTGAGCTTATAAATTACGGCGTAACAGTAGCAAACGGATTTAAAACCGTCAGGGGCAAAAGGGTGAGCGATGAAGACGCACCCGAAAACGCGGTAAAAGGCGGAGAGGATACAATTTCGGTTTTACAAAGAGAGGATAAAGAATACATCCTGTGGCCTCGTAATGAGTATAGCGAGAATGATACCTTTTTACAGCCGCTCTTATCATTTGTAAACCGTGCCAAGGATATTAATATAGACCTCGACTTTCCTGTCGGCGGATACTGGGGAAGTATGGAAAACTTTATGAGCGAGCCATCGCGACCCGAACACTTCTTTTCCATTGACCCGCATGGTACAAATGTGAGAAAAGAGGGTAATTATTTAATAGGATTCACACGGGGATATTACGGGCAAATGGGCGACTTGCCGGAAAGAATGAGTGCGTATGTTAAAGAAAAAGATTTAACAGTGTCCGGTCCCGTGTGGGTGATGTACATGTTTGACGAGATATGCACAAAAAAGCCGGAACAATTTTTGGCGCAGGCTTGTGTAGCCGTTTCAAAATTCAAGCGCAGTGCAGGAACTGCTTCGGACAAAAAAAGACTGTCTCACTATTAACGAGACAGCTTTTTTTGTGACCGAGTCAATCTAATTGCACACTTTCAATCAAACAGTCAATACATAGCTGAGAATTTGAATACTGCATACAACGCTCGTATACCGATTTTGTAATTTTTGAAGTACTCTCGACTAAATTGTCTATGTATTTTTGGGAAGTAGGGTTATGCGATATTCGTTCGCGAATCAACCTTCGTGCGTTTTCAACAGTCCATACCATTTCTCTCGCCTCCTTAGCTTTATCACTCTTCCTCGTCTTTCTCAGCTTTTTTAAAAAACAGCAAAAGTCCTAATAAAGATGCACTCACCGCCATTATGATAAGCCAGGTTATAGATTCCGCACTGTTTATGTAGTCGGTCTTCGGAGAGGTGTCCGCTTCTTCAAACGGCATCACATCTGTGGGCGGAGCCGCGTCTTCGGGCAAAGCCGCGTCTTCATGTAAAGAAGCATCTTCAAGCAGAGTCGCTTCTTCAAGCAGAGTCGTTTCTTCAAGCAAAGCCTCATCCTCAAGCGGAATTGCATTATATGGTGCGTCTATTGTGTCGGGCGGTGTTGTTATAATCGTTGGCGGTGCTGTTGTTGTCGGCGGAAGAGTTATCGCCGGCGGTGTTGTTATTGCCGGGGGGGTTATTATCCCCGGCGGACGGGGTGTTTCCGGAGGGGTTGTCACTTCCGGAGGGGTTGTCACTTCCAGAGGGGTTGTTACTTCCGGAGGGGTTGTCACTTCCGGAGGGGTTGTCACTTCCGGTGGGGTTGTCACTTCCGGTGGGGTTGTCACTTCCGGTGGGTCGGTTGGGTTATCCCGCATGAAATTGGTAATAACGAATCCGTGTTCAGTACTCCCGCTCGTTATATTGACGAATCCGTGAGGTGTTTCTACCTGCTCAACAGACCACTTGTAATTCGGGTCCATTTCTTTCCAGACATAGTACCACCCTCCGGTAGCATCCACAGATACTGCTCCGCCATATGGTGAGCCGTCTCTGTATAGTTGTACCTCAATACTGTCGGGATGCTTGTCCGCCGGTATACACTCGACATATACCAGTAGCTCAATATTATCGGGAATGGGTTCTACTTGGATAAAACGATTTTGCGGTCCTTGTTCGGTATATGCCGCACTCGGCGTCATCAAAGCAACAAACATTAACCATATTATTATACCGCTCACCCGTAAAACCTTTCTTTTAGTGCCTGTCATTTTAAATCACCTCCACAATTAAATTTCGTCAAAGCTGTCGTTACATCTGCTTCCGATAATTATAGTTTAAAGTATAAACAATCTCTAAAGTCAATAGGTTTATAAAAAAAAGTTTTTCTTTTTTTAGGTTTAAACCGTTTTTTTTCAAAATCCTTTTAAAACAAGGGTTTATAACCAAAAAGCATATCTGCCTTATCGATTACGCCTTATTTTTACATCCCGCCTAATAAAGCATCATCGGTCGATTTTCTATGAACTATGTATAACCTTTTTACTTTTTTTCGCTTTTTTACGACTCATCGAAAAAAAAGCTTGACAACCCATGAAAAATCTGTTATAATTTTTAGAGTCGAGAAAATTTCAGAGATTTTCAATGATATGCGGATGTGGTGGAATAGGCAGACACGTTAGCTTGAGGGGCTAATGTTCGCAAGGACGTGCAGGTTCAAGTCCTGTCATCCGCAGTGCCGAGCCGGCACCGGCAATATTGCATCTACCCTCACGGTAATGCGAATATTGCAGTTTTCGGTTCAAGTTTTGCGTCATCAGGCGCAGAGTTAGTATATAACCCGAACCCCCGATGATTTTCACATCGGGGGTTCGGGCGTGAGAAGTATCAACAATGTATATACTTTGTAAATACATTGTGAGAATTTACTAAAATAAGAAAATCGAATAAAAAATAAAAAAAGACTTGACAAAAGGCGAACGATATGGTATATTGTATATGAACAAAAGTTCACAAAGCTCGAAAGGAGGAAAGGTATGGAATTCGGCGGGAGATTAAAAGACCTCAGATTAAGACAAAATATGACACAATCGGAGTTTGGGGAAACGCTCGGAGTGACGAGCCGAGCTATTATTTATTATGAAACAGGTCAGCGTATACCAAAAGACATGAACTTTTATAAAAAGGTATCGGAGAGGTTTGGTGTTCCGCTTGAATCGTTGATAGACGAACGCGAGGAGTTTGTAGCGAACGCTTATGCCGAAGGCGGGATACGGGAAAAACGAAAAGCCGAAGCACTTGTAGCTGAGGCGGGCGCGCTTTTCGCGGGAGGTGTACTCACCGAGGAAGACAAAGACGCAGTATTTCACGCCTTGCAGGAGGCGTATTGGTTTGCAAAAAGCGAGAACAGAAAATACGCCAAGCGTAAAAGAGGTGGAAATTCACCTGAAAAGATATGACAATAACATCCGAATATATTCATAAAGCCGCTAAAAGTCTATTAGACCGCTGTAAAACACGTGAGCCTTTTAAAATTGCGCGTGAATTAGGCATAAATGTATGGTGGCGTAATGATTTTGTCAAGCTCAAGGGTATGTATAAGGTAATTGAACGCAACCGCTTCATTTTCGTTAACTCTAAACTTGACGAGTATGAACGGCGGTTGATTATCGCGCATGAGTTGGGTCATGACGCACTTCATCGCGAGATTGCCAAAAACGGTGCTATGCAAGAGTTAGCGTTCTATGATATGAAGAGCCGCCCCGAATACGAAGCTAATGTATTCGCAGCGGATATTTTGCTTGACGATGACGAGGTTATCGAACTCGCGGAAGGCGGTTATGATGAGCGTCAAATAGCGTCTTGGCTCTGCGTGGATATTAATCTGCTTATGATTAAAATGAATGAGATGAATAAACGCGGATATAAGTTTAATATATCACATACGCCGAGAGGAAATTTTTTATCATAAATGCCTTCGATTTTTCATATAATCATGTAATTCGGGATTTATGAAAGGTCGGGACAAGATATGGCAAAGCTTCAAGATAAGGGTAAGAGAATAATTCTTAAAGTAACGGCGGCTCTGGCTGCGATTTCTATATCACCGCCTTTATCCGCTTTAGTAAGCGATAAAGCCGTATTAATAGAAGAACTCTGGGAGGAGGAGTTATCTACACACGAAGCACGGGGGCAAAAGGCGGTCGTTTCTCTTGCTATGAGCGGTACAACATCGCTTTTGTACAAACCGTCGCCGGACGGCGGATTTGTAATTACGCAATCATTACCATTCGCGAACCTAAATACGGAATATAACGATTTTGATGATTATAACGACTATGAGAGTAGTTATGATTATAATCTGCCCGGCTTTTTAGATTATCCCGAACACTATGACTTTTCAGATTTTGCGAATGAACCCGTAGCGCAGGTTCTGTCTCAAAATATAACCGAAATTCGCGAAGAACCGCTTGGTTTTACGGTAGAGGATGGCAGAATTGTAAAATTGAATTATCCGCCTAACGGGGGGGCGAAGTTTTTGAACTTAGATTTGGCGGGGCAGATAAGAAACGAAACAAGCCTTGACAATGATTTTGTCATTAATGAGAGCAGAAAGTTACCCGAAATCAAGCTTGAGTTAAATGGAGAGCCTGAAGTTCTTATAATGCACACGCATACTACTGAGGCTTTTCAACCCTGCGGATATGATTATTTTGAAACCAGTTACTACGGGCGAAGCTTAGATTCCGAAAAAAATATAGTCGCCGTGGGAGCAGAGATGGCTAAGAGTTTTGCCGAGGCGGGTATAACCGTGATACACGATGGAACGGTTCATGACTATCCCGTTTTTAACAACGCATACGCAAGGAGCGCGCAAACCGTCAGGCAGATTTTAGCCGCCTATCCCTCGATAAAAATAGTGCTTGACGTACACAGGGATGCTATAGATGCGGGTGACGGTTCCCGCGTTGCTCCTGTGACGCAATTTGGCGGACAGGATGCGGCGCAGGTTATGATTATTTCTGCGGCAGACGATGGTACATATGATATACCGTATTATTTACAGAATTTTCACTTAGCCTCTCTTTTCCAACAGCATATGGAGTATGACTATCCGGGAATAACGCGTCCTGTTTTATTTCAATATTGCCAGTATAATCAGCATCTGACGCCGGGTTCTCTCCTTGTCGAGGTCGGTGCATACGGAAATACGCTTGAAGAAGCGATGTATGCGGGTCGGCTAATCGGAAAGAGCATGGCAGACGCACTTTTAAGTCTTACATAATAATTAATAAAAAATCGCGAAAAAATATAAACTCCTTGCAACCTTTTAATCTTTTACGTAGTGTTAAGATTAAATAAACAAATTTTGCGGGAGGTTATTATGAAAAAGCGATTTTTTACATTTATAACGGTATTTGCGTTAGTATTGTCTTTAGCGGCGTGCGGAGAGCCTGTAGCTGATATAGACGACGATTTCTCTGACCCTGTTTCGTCAGACGAAAATGAAGACGACTATAATAATACCGAAAACATCGTTGATGAGAAGAATAACAATGAAAATACCGGAGATAACGCAGATACCCCCGCTTCTCCGACATCGGAGACGGAACCGCTCTCAACATCTGAACCTGTCTCAACATCTGCGCCGACTTCAACATCTGCGCCGACTCCAACATCTGCACCGACTCCAACATCTGCACCGGTTTCAACATCTAAGCCGACCTCGAGCGCGATTCCTGCCGAGAATGTTTCGGCGGCGAGCTACGACCATATTTACGAGATGATAAAGGCTATGCAAGCCGAAAATCAGAACATCAGAGATTACGGTAATCTCGCTTCTGACGGTTTTTCAATGCCGCTGGAAGAATCGGGCGGGGAGGCTGACATTGCTTTTGCGCCTGCCGCATCACCGGCGCCCGAATCAGCGGCAGGAATGATGGCGGAAGATAACGCACAGTCAAACTTCTCCGATACAAATAATCAGGTTGAGGGAGTACAGGAGAGCGATATAGTAAAAACAGACGGAAAAAATATTTATATCATTTCGAGTTATCATAATTCCGCAGTTAACATAGTACGCGCAAATAACGGCGAAATGGAACTCATAAACACCCTCGATATGAAGGACGCCTATCCGCAAGAGCTTCTGTTGTACGGCAATAAGCTTATTGTAATATGGAGCAAAAGCTCGTATACTCCATATAATAAACCGATAACGACGACAGAAGGCGACCGGGCGGATACCTTCGTAGAAGCAGAAGCACCGGAGATGTCGTCAGCCGCACCGCCAATCCATCCTTGGGGCGGGTGGAATGAAAGCGAAACAATAGTGGAGGTTTATTCGACAAGCGGAAGTTTTAAAACCCCCGAATCGACATATTCCCAAAAGGGGTGGTACTCATCTTCTCGCATGGTTAATAATAATATTTATTTAATAACCACGTATTCACCGTATTTTTATAATATTATTGATTTTGCTCGCGACGACTTGGATTGCTACATTCCATCGGTTGAGATGAACGGAGTAAAAAGCTTTATTGCACCCGATTGTATTGTACTGCCTGAAAGAATAGATAATGTTCAATATACGGTTATATCGGGACTTGATGTAAACAATCATGACCTTTTAGTTTCCGCGGCGGCAAATCTCGGATACTCAAATATAATATACTCTTCACAGGATAATATATATGTTACAAGCCACGTATATGAGAGAACACCCTTAGTTAATATGTTTTGGGATTCTCAGAGAGAATATACACAAATAAACAAGTTTTCAATAAATCGCGGTCATGTTAATTTTACCGCCTCGGGCAAAGTCAGGGGAAATATACAGAACCAGTTTTGGATAGACGAATATAAAGGCGTGTTGCGCGTAGTAACCCAGGTTTGGGAGTGGGGCAGAAATTGGGATAGTTTATATATGGCGGGTTCGCTCTACGCACTCGATGAAAACCTTAATCAGCTTTCGGTCTTTCATGGAATAGGAGAGGGAGAAAACGTACAATCGGTACGCTTTGAGGGCGACATTGCATATATAGTCACATTCCTGACTACAGACCCGTTATATTCATTTGATATGAGCGACCCGAGAAACCCCGTTATGTTAGACGAGCTTAAAATTCCGGGATTCTCCCGCTATATGCACAGATGGAGCGATGGATTACTCCTCGGTATCGGCGTTGACGCGGATGAGAATGACGGCATACGGACAGGACTAAAAGTATCTATGTTCGACACATCAGATAATGAATCCCTTTTTGAGAGGCATGTCTTCGCAATTGATACGCCAAAGGTGGGCGGAACCGGGTGGTCATGGGCGTGGATATCCAGCCCCGCCGAACACGACCACAGGTCAATTTTAGTATCTCCCGAGAGAAATATTATAGCTTTTCCGTACTCCTATTCAATCAGCACAAACAACAAATACGAGTATGTCAGTAAGTACGTTATGTTCTCTTACGACAAACACGCCGGGTTCTCATTGATAGGCGAGATTTCAATGAAAGAACCCGACGGAGGAACTCATAGTTGGGGCGATTCGTTTATGCGCGGACTGTATATAGACGATTATATCTATGCCATAGCCAACAGTGTTATCATTTCTGCGCGGATTGAAGACGCGAAGGTAGTAAGAGAATTATACTTTTAATCTATATTAAACCCTATCATACGCGCTTATAACCTTATCACACCATTCATCAAATGCCATATCGGGAGTCTGCATTGATTCATTCGCAAGATAATAATCGACAGATTCCCGAACACCCTCATCAAAGCGCGTTGTTGCCGTAAAATCGGGGACAAGGCGCTTTATCTTGCTATTATCGAATACGACGGAATGTGATTTATCGCCGAGAAGACTACCCGTAAGCTCATAATTATATCTAATCAGGAAATCGCTCGAAATGTGCCGTAAAACAGGCTCTTTACCTACCTGCATAGCGAGACAATAATATATTTGGTTCCATGTCAGTGCTTCATCACTTGTGATATGTACAGACTCGCCGAGTGCGTGGACATTACCCAATAGACCATAAAAAGCTTTTGCAAAATCCCGGCTGTGCGTTAAGGTCCAAAGAGACGTTCCGTCGCCGTGTACTATTACCGGTCTGCCGTCAATTATTCTCTTTAAAACCTGCCATGAGCCTTTATCTCCGTGTACGGCGAGCGGTATGCTGTGCTTATCGTATGTGTGGCTCGGACGTACAATCGTTATGGGAAAACCGTTATTTCTGTAAGCGTTTATAAAAACCTCTTCACAGGCGATTTTATTACGCGAATACTCCCAATAAGGGTTACAAAGCGGCGTACTTTCGGTTATGAGGTAGTCGGATAACGGTTTTTGATATGCAGAAGCGGAGCTTATGAAAATATATTGCTTTGTTAAATCGGAAAATAACCGTAAATCGCGCTGTGCCTGCTCAGGGGTAAAAACTATGAAATTCGCCACAACATCAAAATTATGAGCCGCGAGCTTTTGTCTTACATCGCTCTCATCGGAAATATCCGCCGTAATATACTTTATACCGTCAAGCCCCTCTAACCTCGCGCTGTTGTTTCCTCTGTTAAGTAAATATAACTCCGCACCGCGTTTCAGCGCAAGTTTTGAAATCTCCGTGCTTATTGTCCCCGTACCGCCGATAAATAAAATTTTCATTCTGCCTGTCCTCCTTTTTGTGATTACAAAAACAAAAAATACAAAAGTATCGTTATCCTGTAATTTATAATGTAATTATACCAAATATAGTGTTGACTTGTCAATATTTTTGTGATATACTTATTATTACCGAAGAAAAAAGAGGAGAAATGGCAAATGAGGGTATTATCGCAGTCTGAAATTGATAACATACTGGCGGAGCTTTTAGCTAATCCGTCGGTCTTGCCTACTCAGCCGACGCAGGCTTGCAAATCTGAGGAGAAACCACAGGAAGAAAACAAATGATTTTCAGCCCGCCGTTTAAGGCGGGCGCAACATTAGGGGAACGCAAAACCCCATATGTTCATATCGGGGCATAAGGAGAACGAAATGACACCGAAACCTTTAGTACGCAAAGCAAATTTCTACGAAACCGACCAAATGGGCATAATCCACCATTCAAATTATATTCGTTGGTTTGAAGAAGCGAGGGTGGACTTTATGGAGCAGATAGGCTACGGATTTGAAAAAGCTGTGCAAATGGGAATAGATAATGCACTGACGGGGCTTTCCTGCGAGTATAAGTCTATGGTTCGCTTTGGAGATGTTGTGGAGATTCAGGCAGTAATAACAGAGCTTAAAAATGCGCGAATGAGCGTAAGCTACGAGGTACGTGACTTGAAAACGGGTGTATTATGTGCAACAGGGAAGACGTCGCACTGTTTTATAGACTCAAAGAAAATGCGTCCCGTATCGCTTAAAAAAGCAATCCCCGAACTTTACGCGCTGTTTGAGAGTACAATACTATAATGATTTCAATTTGGTTACAATTACTTTTTGTGCATTGACTTTATGTAAATTGTATGTTATAATGTCACTTACAGGAGCAGGAGGATAAAAATGAACGGAGCTTTCAGCACAAATAAATACAGCAATCTTTTTAAAGAAGCGGGTAAAACCGACGACGAAATAAAAACCCGATTAAATGAAATTTTCGAGGAAATATTCTTCGGTGATGAAAAAATTTATTTTACAGATGGTGATATGGGATATGTCATGGATACGGGAAATAATGACGTCCGTACCGAGGGAATGTCTTATGCGATGATGATTTTTGTTCAGCTTGACAGAAAGGAAGACTTTGACCGAATCTGGAAATGGACTAAAACCTATATGTACATAAATACCGATTGGAACAGAGGATATTTCTATTGGTCGATGCTCCCCGACGGCGGAAAAAACAGTGATGGTCCCGCTCCCGACGGTGAAGAATTTTTTGCGATGGCTTTGCTGTTAGCGAGTGCAAGATGGGGCGACGGCGAAGGTATATTTAATTATTCACACCATGCCCGTGAGCTTTTGCGCGAGTGTATTCATAAAGGCGAGGACGGCAAGGGCGATAAACCTATGTGGAACCCTGAGAATAAGCTGATAAAATTTATCACCGACCTCGAAATGACTGACCCGTCCTATCATTTACCGCATTTTTACGAGATTTTTGCGTTAAAATCTTATGAAGAAGACAGGCTTTTTTGGAAAGCGGCGGCTGCGGCGAGCCGTGAGTTTCTGAAAACAGCATGTCATCCCGTCACGGGGCTTGCTCCCGAATATTCATACTATGACGGTACTCCCTACGCCGAGCGTAACATGCCCGAACATCCCGGACACGATACCTTTTACAGTGATTCTTACCGTGTGGCGGCGAACATAGGGCTCGACTATGAATGGTTTGCGGCGGACGAATGGAACTGTGATTGTGCCGACAGGATTCAAAAATTCTTCTGCGAAACGGTCGCAGAGAATCCCGAAATGGTTTATAAAACCGATGGAACTGTTTTAGACGTACCCTCCCTACACCCCGTAGGACTACTTGCAACAAACGCGCAAGCATCTCTTGCGGCTAAGGGAAAATGGCGTCTTGAGCTTGTTCAACGGCTCTGGAATACACCGCCCAGAAAAGGCGAAAGAAGGTATTATGATAATTTTTTATATCTGTTTGCCTTCTTAGCACTGAGCGGGAATTATAAAATCTATATTTAATCAGGAGGAATCATGAAAATGGCGAAAAAACTTTTATGCGTAATTCTGGCAATGTGTATGATTTTCGCGCTTACTGCGTGTGAATCAAATGAGGGCGGTAGTCCCGCTACTACACCTCAGCCCGTAGACCTCTCCTCAGGCAATGACGGCGAAACAGACCCTACTGACGGCGGCGAAACACCCGCAGACGGCGGCGAAACACCCACAGACGGCGGAACTGCCCCTACTGATGGCGATGCCCTCGGTATCGAAGTGGCTCCTGCGACTCAATCTGACCGTGAGTGGCCTGACTTGAGAGAGTATTTCCCCTTTGACTACGACCAGAGCAAGGTTATATACGCTACAAGCTTTGAAGACGAGTCAGAAATATGCACATGCGAAGACCCCGTTAACGATTCATGCGACGCTTTATGGCAGAGACGTTGGGATGCTCAAAGGGAAGTGAACTTTGAAGGCGCGCAGGTACCCGTAATAGACGCATACGGCGTTCAATTACATGAACTTGTTCCCGGCGGAATAGTAGGAAGTACAAGTCTGTTAAGCGGTAACAGGGCTTTAGGTTGGACGGGTGCAATAGCAAATATTTATGACTTAATCGACCCGGGAACCATCCAGTACGAAGCTTTTGCATGGGTAAAAATGCCGGACGATGCTTCTCCCGGCAGAGTTGTTATGTCGCATGAAACAAGGGGAGCAGATGGACCGAACTACGGATATTGGGACGATTTCGACGGACCGGAAGGTATTTACTCAAAATACTTCCTCCCCATAGGCACTCCGGACATGGCGAGAAACCCCGACCACGCAACATTCTATGAGTATCCCGAAGGATACACTAATGATGGTTGGGTATTGCTCCACGGAACATTCCCGCTTATATCCGTACTTTATGATGAAATTTTCTTCTATTTTGAAGTTATCGGCGGAAACGCACTTCAACAGGACGTTTATATTGACTGCTTAGTCATTATAAAAGCGGATTAATACATAAGAATAATAAAAAAAGAAAATAGCCGCCCACCGTCCAAAGTAGCGGCTATTTCTTAGCTACAATTAAGGGCGACCGCATCACGGTTCGCCCTTGTTATTTTTATTATAATTAAAACAGCTAACTTGTCAATACTTTTTGTGAAATATTAAAACTTAGTTCATAAAAATATAACCAACAAGCGAGCAGTCTGATTTATTAAACCACCTATTAATATAGCTGTAAAAACCGTTGACACAGCGATGGATACAGCGACTTTAAGCCCCAACTCCTTGACGAGTATACCGAAAACCGAAAGACAAGGTATATACATAAGCGATACCGCACCGCCTATAAAAGCTTGTAGGGGAGATAAATCAAGAGCCAACAACGGTGCGACGGACATTTCACGGCGTACAAACCCCAAAATCAACCCGACTACCGCCTCAGAAGGCATACCGAGCCATTTGCTCATAAGAGGTTCGGTATAAAACGCAATGACTTCCAGTGTCCCTGTTTCTTTAAGGAGTGCGGCTATGACTATGGCTATCAGCATGGGAATTTCAGCTTCAGCTAAAAAATGCTTCATGCGAATGAGTAGTTTCCGTCCATAGGCTTTAGGTTCGGGAATTAAAAGATTCGGTATTTCTAAAATCAGGGGTTCGGTCTTTCCCTTAACTAATTTTCCCGCTATTAAAGCCGAGGAGATAAAAAGGAAAAGCCCAAGCAGGATAAGCGCGGGAATCATCCACCACGAATACGCCGACAACAAGGCGATTAACGCTCCTGTCTGCGAAATGCAGGGTACGGCAAAGCAGACCGCCGCACTTATTATAATCCGTTCTTTCCGAGAGGTCGCGGCGCGAGTGCCGATAATAGCGGGTACTGCACAGCCGAAACCCATTAGCGCATAGATTAAACTGCCGCCCTGTACACCGAGCTTTCGCATAACATTATCGAATAAAACGCTGACACGCGGAAGATAACCCGAATCCTCAAGAAACGAAAACGCTATATAAAAGAACAAGACATAGGGGAAAATCAGAGCTAAAATCCACTCAAAACTAATTACAAAAATACCATATTCGCCTACTAAGATATTAAGCAAAACGCCTTCGGGAATAAAGGAAGTAAACAGCATCCGAAAAAAAGGCACAATAAAACGCTCGACTAAAGGCAAAAGTACAAATTCTTCGAGCGATTTTCCGCCGCCCACGACCGTACCGATAAGCAGAGCGATTACAAAAAAAGCAATCGGTATTCCCGGAAACGGCTTAACCATATTATCGCCGAGCCTATCGAGCAGGGTAAGAGGGGAGGCGTTCTTTTTTATTACGCGGCGTGCGATTTCACGCGAGTTGTTCCATGCTCCGTTCTGACCGCATTTGTTTTTTGACGGGCAGGAGTTGCAACCGCCGCTCGGTGCGTGGGCGGTTTTATCCTCGCCGAGTACAAATTCAAGCCGTTTTTTTAACTCGTCAATACCGCGGTTTTTAACAGCGACTGTCGGGATTACGGGTGCGTCCAACTCCCGCTCCAACAGTGCGGCGTTTAAAGTAATTCCGCGTCGTAAAGCTACATCAAGCAGATTAAGGGTGTAGACCGTGGGAATATTAAACTGCTGAAGTTCAAGCGCAAGGCATAGGTTCCGTTCGAGGTTAGCCGCGTCTAATACGCAAATAATAGCATCTGCTCCGTTTTTAATAAATTCAAGAGCTATTTTTTCCGCCTCCGATGATGCGGCGAGTGAATATGTACCGGGAACGTCAATAAGTGTGAATGTTCTGCCGCCGACCTCTAACTGCCCTTCCATAAAATTTACGGTAGTACCTGCGTAGTTTGAACTAACTGCGCGAATTCCTGTAAGTTCGCTGAAAAAAACGCTTTTCCCTACATTGGGATTACCCATGAGCAGGATTCTTCCCCGATTTTCATTAATAAGGCTTCGGTTCATGAAGCGACCTCGCGAACCTCGATTTGCTTTGCGACATCTTTATCTACAGCGAGTGAATATGCGTCCTCAACCCGCAAAAGAACAGGTCCGCCCCACGGGTGGCGGCTCTGAACGCTCACTGTCGTACCCTCGCGTATACCGAGGTTTTCGAGCAGGCTTATCTTTGGGGTGGAGATTATAGAGAATTTCCGCTTTCTGTCCGCGTTGTATAAGTATAGTTTATTATTCATTTATCCTTCTCCCGTTCTGTGTTAGATGAGACTAACCATATATAGGTTAGCATAAACTAACTGATTTGTCAATAGGTTTATAAAATATTTTTTAATTTTATTGAACAGTGGAAGGATTTATGTTATACTTATTAAGGGTAAAGAATCCGAAAAGGGGAGGGGCTTGTCGTAAAAATGAAAATAAACGAATCTGCGGAAACATATTTAGAAACCATTCTTATGCTCGGCAAGGAAAAAGGTGCAGTACGCTCGATAGATATAGCCAACGAGCTTGACTATACTAAACCGAGCGTAAGCGTAGCTATGAAAAATCTGCGGGCGGGCGGACATATTACCGTAGACGACAGCGGGTTCATTACCCTGACCGACAGCGGAAGGAAAATCGCCGAAACCATGTATGAGCGGCACACTCTCATTTCAGACTGGCTTATTTTCTTAGGCGTCGATAAAAAAGCCGCAGTAAACGACGCCTGTAAAATGGAACACTCGATGAGCGCGGAAAGTTTTTCGGCAATAAAAAAGCACATCGAAGCATGGAAACAAAACGTCTACAGCAAAAAACAAGGAGCGGAATAAAAAATGGAAATCATTATAATATGTCTTTTGTCGGCGGCGGTTATATTACTTACTGTTTTTAATTTAATAATACTTACGGGGAGAAAAAAGGATTTAAAGAGCGAAAACACGGCGGAGAGGATATCCGCCGTATTAAAGCAAAACGCCGACGAACAGCGCGTCAGCGTAACGAAACAACTTAACGAGAACACAACGGAGCAGTTTAAACGCTTTGACATGATTCAGGAGAGTGTAAACAGAACACTCCGCGAGAACCGCGAGGAAATGAATAAACAACTGCGCGAGAGCCTCGAAAAAATAGTTTTAACACTTGAAAGCAAGATGAAATCGCTTCAAGAGAGTAACGAAAAGAGATTAGAGCAGATACAGGGAACGGTAGACGAGAAATTGCAAAAGACCCTTGAAGAGCGGCTCGCAAAGTCCTTTGAATTAGTCGGTAAGCAGTTAGACAGCGTTCAACAGGGTCTCGGCGAAATGAAAACATTAGCCGCCGATGCAAGAAGTTTGAAAAACGCATTAATAAATGTAAAGGAACGCGGTACTTACGGCGAGGTAAGACTCGAAAGACTGCTCGCTGATATTCTTGCGCCGAGCCAGTATGAAACTAACGTAGAAATCGCCGCAGGGCGGCGTGTAGAATTTGCTGTCAAGTTACCCGGAAACGGAGACGAGCCTCTTCTGCTTCCGATTGACTCTAAGTTTCCTATTGAGGACTATAACCGCTTGCTTGACAGTGAGGATAAGCAGACGATGCTTGAAGCGCGTAAATCGCTTGCACAAAAAATACGGGTATTCGCGAAGGATATTTATGATAAGTATATAGTACCGCCTAAAACCACAGATTTCGCGCTGATGTTTTTGCCTACTGAGGGTCTGTATGCGGAGGTGGTGCAAAACGCCGCTTTGTTTGAAGAACTCCGCGATAAATATAAGGTGACGGTGGTAGGAGCTACCACCCTGTCGGCGTTTTTAGCTTCGCTTCAAATGGGCTTCAAGACGCTTGCTATTGAACAGCGTTCTCAGGAGGTATGGGACACTCTGCGGGCGGTTAAGTCCGAATTTGTGAAATTCGGCGACATGCTCGACAAAGCGCATAAACAAATTCAAAGCGTTGATAAAACTATGGAAGAAATAGTAGGCAGACGTACAAAGGCTATACAAAGAACGCTTCGCAGTGTCGAGGGATATGAAGAAGAGGAAATTAAAGCCTTATAAAATCGCTCGCAATTTTTTCGGAAAAGACACTGTCATGCTCAACGAAAATCATTGTAGGAGCGTAGGCAGAAAGAAGTTCTTCAATTTGTATACGAGAAAGCACATCAATAAAATTAAGCGGCTCGTCCCAGATATACAAATGCGCTTTTTCGCATAAGCTTTTAGCAATCAAAACCTTCTTTTTCTGACCCGCCGAAAAGTCTGATACGTCTTTTTCAAATTGGTTCCGAGAAAAATCGAGCTTACGTAGAATAGCCTTAAAAAGGCTCTCATCAATTTCGTGTTCTTTTGTAAAATCGGATAAATTACCTGCGAGAAAAGAGGTTTCCTGCCCGACATAAGAGATAATTAAGCCGCTCGCCGTTTGAAGCTGTCCCGTATATGATATTTCGTGACCGCAAATAAGCTTTAAAATGCTTGATTTACCGCACCCGTTTTTACCGGACAGTGAGAGCCTTTGCCCTTGCTCTACAGTGAAATTCACACCCGCGCAGACGACTCTCCCGTTGTATGAGACAGACAGGTTTTCCAGTGTTACTAAGCGATTAGAATGATGCTTCAGCGGCGTGATTTTGAGGGCGTCTGCACTTTCGATATTTTTCAAAAGTGCGGTCTTTTCCTCTGCCGCTGATTGCCGCCGTGTTTCAATCGCCTTACTCCGCTTCATCATTTTAGCCGACTTATGCCCGATATAACCCCTATCGGGACGCAGCCCGGAATTTCGCGTACCATATTTAGTTTTTTCAAGCTTGTCAGACCAGCCCGCTGTACGTTTTGCGGCTTCTTCGAGCTTTTTTATATCTTTTTGCAATCGTTCGTTCTCGGCGATTTCGTGATTATCACGCCGCTGTTTATTTACGAGCCAGGAAGAAAAATTACCTTTTTGAACCTCGATACCCGCTCTGTTTATCGACAAAACGTGATTAATACAATTATCGAGGATAAATCTGTCGTGCGATACGAGTATAAACCCTTTTTTAGATTTTAAATACTCACAAATCACAGCCCTGCCGTCAGCGTCAAGGTGGTTTGTCGGCTCGTCAATGAGCAGAAAATTATTGTCCTTTAAAAATAAAGCCGCGAGCAAAACCTTAGTCTGCTCGCCGTTTGACAGGGTTTCAAAAGAGCGTTCAAGAACATCATCGCATACATCGAGCAGAGAAAGTTCGCGGCTAATCTGCCACCCCTGAGCTTCGGGGGCGATGCCCTCAATTATCTCAAGCGTATATTGTGATTTATCGGCGAGCTCGAACGGAAAATAATCAAAGCTGACCGATTTTGTAATTGTTCCGGAATAATCATAACCGCCGCGGGAAAGAAGCAGACGCAAAAGAGTAGTTTTTCCTCTGCCGTTTCTGCCGATTAAACCGAGTCTCCAGTCGGAGTCTATTTGAAAAGAAACATCGTCAAATACATTGTCATAACTGCCGTCATAGGCGAAGGTGAGGTTTGAGATATTTATTACGGACATGATATGTGGATACTGCCTTCCTTAAATTAAAACAATTAAAACGTCTTTTTACGTACAATGTGAGCAGCTACTTTTTTCTGTAATACATCTACCCTAAAAGGCTTGACTATAAAATCGCAGATACCGAGCTGCATAGCGGCAGAAAAAGTCTCAGTCGTACCCGAAGCGGTCAGAAAGATTATGGGCGTATCTCTATGCTCATCACGGGCTCTGATAATAGGCACTAAGTCAAAGCCGCTCATTTCGGGCATTTTATAGTCGAGAATGAATAACTCAGGTACAATATTATCTAAAAACATTTCCACCATAGTAGGTTTCGCCAAGGAATATACTTTATACTTATCGAGCATGGAAGATATATTTTTGAGCATAAACGAAGCGTCGTCAACTACTAAAATCTGTAGTTTGCGGCGTTCTTCGTTTTTGTCTAACTGGTATAAAACATTTGAAAGTTTATTACCGAGCATATCGACATAAAGAGGTTCATATGCTCCGCCGCCGCCAATTAACGACTTCGGTACATTTCTGACCTTCGTGACCTTTTCTGAAAAAAAGCTCAAGGCAGAAGTTACATCTTGCGGCGGAGTCTTTTCGTTTAAAACATCTTCGAGTGCAGACGAAAGGGTATACGCGCCGACTTCATCGAGAGAGGCTTTTAAAGCGGACAGACATTCACGTTCCTCAACGGAGAAATTAACCGTGTTAGTATCCATATCAGAGATGGAGTCGGTTTTTGTCAGGATATTGAGCGAGTCCGGAATTAAATTGAGCATCTCGGAGAGTCTGCGTAAATACTCATTCGCCGTCAATGTAACATTTTCGGCGGCGACCCCTCTGATGTCTAAATCCCCCATTCTTAAGAGGGTGGGTAAGTAAAAATTATTGCCTTCCTTTTTCATTTTGAGTGTACTCCTTTGTAATTTATTTTGATATTAACCTCTTAAAAGGGATTCCATAATTTGCTCCGCGCCATCGTAGTCCATCATCATGACCGCCTCGCTTATCTGAGTCAAGCTGTCTTTGAGACCGTCTGTAGGCATAACAGCTTCTAAATTTTCAAGTTCGTCGTCAATGACCTCAAGATTCATTTCGCTGAACGCGGTCTTCATCCTTCCGAAGATTCCTGTCAGTTTCGCTAAAACCTCACTTGATAGTTCAAAGCGTTCGCGTTCGACGCCGCTAACGGCAAAAGCGGCTTCAAGCTCCTCGCGCAGAACATCTAAACCTTCGATAAAAGGCTCTAAATTATCCCTGCAATATTCGATGTCGCCTCTTTCGGACGCTTCTTCGAGACGAAGTGCTTGTTCGGAAAGCTTTTGAACGCCTATATTCTGTAACGCGCCTTTCATACTGTGAGCCGCGACCTCAAGACTGTCGAGTTCACCTTTTTCGAGGAAGAGTCTCATTTTTTTGATACCCTTTTCAATCTCGGTAACCATGAGCGAAAGAGAAGTCTTGTAGTTACTCCGCTGACCCGCAACCATGTCTAAACCGACCTCAGAGGACAGACCGTCGATTGTATTAATTCTGTCCCAGAAGGCGTTATCATCGTCAGATTCTTCGGCTTCTTCTTCAGCGGAATCGGTCGTCTGCTTTTCGAGAGGCAACCACTCTTTAAGAACCCTGAAAAACTTAGCCTTTTCTATGGGTTTAATCATAACGTCGTTCATTCCGGCTTGTAAAAATACATCTCTCATACCGACTATGGCGTTTGCGGTTAGTGCGATAATCGGGTCTCTTATGCCCATTTCGCGAATAATTTTAGTAGCCTCCACTCCATCCATACCCGGCATCATGTGGTCCATGAACACAAGGTCATACTGGTCTTTCGCTAAAATATCTATAGCCTGTCTGCCTGAAATGGCAGTGTCGGGTGTTATACGGCAGAGCCGCAAAAAGCCTCGCGCCACATTGAGATTTATGGTATTGTCGTCTACTACCAACACCTTAGCCGTAGGCGCGTAAATGGGCTTTCCGTTATCGCCCCCGTTTCCGTTTGCTAAACATGCGTTGGGGTTCGTCCCTATCACCTTCGGAATATTAATATAAAAAGTACTGCCCTTACCGTAAACGCTATCTAACGAAATGTTTCCGTCCATAATTTCAACTAATCTTCGAGTAATAGAAAGACCTAAGCCCGTCCCCGTCTTAAAGCGGTTTTTTTGCATATCAGCTTGAACAAAAGCGTTAAACAGAGTTTCTTGTTCCTCCGTTTTTATACCGATTCCTGTATCGGCTATAGTAAACTTTATGTTACCGCCGGTGACTTCGATAGTGAATGTTACATGACCATAGTCGGTAAACTTTATGGCATTGCTTAAAATATTTATAAGCACCTGCCGCAAACGCATATCGTCCCCGTATAAACAGGCGGGCATTTCGCCGAGCGTTTCAAATTTATAACCGATGTCTTTATTACTCGCGAGCAACCTTGAGATTGAGTTGACGTTATCAATCATTTCCATGAAATTATAGTGGACGGGGGCAAGTTCCATTTTCCCTGATTGAATTTTAGTTATATCTAAAATATCGTTTATCAGGTTTAAGAGTGCGGTAGCCGATACGTTTATACTGTTCGCATAGGAGCGTTGAATATCGCCTAAATCTTCAAGAAGCAGAAGCTCAGACATTCCCAAAACAGCGTTCATGGGGGTTCGGATTTCATGAGACATATTAGCCAAAAACATGGTCTGAAGCTCGGATGCGGTTTGTGCCGCTTCCTTTTGCATCCTGAGCATACGCTCTTTTTCCGCACTCTCAAGTATTCTGTTCATAGCTTCGTTACGGTTTATCGCACCTATAATCATTAAAGTACCGGAACGCAGTATGCTGATTTCTTCGTCCGTGAAGGTTCGTGTTTTTATGTAGTCGTCAATACAACAAATACCCCAAAATCTGTTTTCGATAAAGAGCGGTATGACTAATACAGACAGTACTCCGAAATCATTTAGAAACTCTTGGTCTTTTTCCGAAAGCTCAGAAACAGGACCCTGTACATATTCGCCGCGATAAAACTTACCCGCCCAATCATCGGTATCGTTATAAGAGAAGCTACGGGCAACAGAGGCGGCTGTTTCAATATTGGTTCTATCACTTGACCAATGGTACATGGAAAAAGCATGAAGCTCATCACCCACTGCTTCGTTACGCCAGATTTCGACGCTGTCTGCGCTGACACAGAGTCCGATTATTTTCAGCCCCGCAACAATAGAAGGTTTAATATCATTAAAATCATGCGCGGAAAGTAAAACGCTCGCCATATCGTTTAATGAACGCAGAAGGTCGCCGCGGAGTTCTATCTCATTCATCATATGATTATACTCGCTAAGGTCGCGGGTATATCCGACTACGGCGTCGTCATTTCCGTATTTAACTTTTACGAGAGTAATCTCTGCCGGAAAGGTAGTGTCATTATTGGGCATTTTATGCAGCCATTCAAAAACACGGTAACCGTCTTCAAATGCTCCTTTTACGAAAGCCATAGCTTTTTCGCCGGAGGGGCGTCCGTCCGGTTGAAACGGCGGAGAGCATGATGAGATAAACCTGTCTAAGTATTCCTGCTTGTCTTTAAAACCATACAGCCGTACCGCCGCCTCGTTACAGTCGATTGTATTATAGTTCTTATCCCATATCTGGCAACACAGCGGCGACGAATCCAACATCAGCTTTATGCGTTCTTCCGTTTTACGGCTTTTATCTACTTCCTCCTTGTGCGTCAGTGCATAGACAATCATCATAGCCGCAGAGTGCAGAACGTCTGCCTCACTTTCAGAAAAAACACGCTCTTTGCTTCGGTCTTCGTATAGCACCGCTCCCCACAAAACGCCGTCAAAAATTATAGGAGCCAAGAAGATAGATACCCAGCCGAGTGATTGTAAAATCTCAGCTTCGGGTAACTCCGAGACAGGTCCGTTTATAAAACCGCCATCAAGGAAAATCTCTTCCCAACGCGGGATAATTCTGCGTATATTATCGAAGGGCTCAGCTGAATCATCGGGATTAGCGAACCATCGAAAAATCTGAGAGGTAAAAAAACCGTCCGGTAAAGTACAGCTTTTCCAAACGGAAATTCTGTCTAAATTAAGAGCCTTACCGATAAAGCCCGCGCTCTCATTCATCGTATCAATGAAATTTTCTTCATTGATGGAAAGGAGTGCGATAGCCGAGTGATTGAGTTCGCTGACTAATTTCTCGTGTCCTAAGCGTTTTGTTATTTCTGTTCTGATGCGTTTTTCCAAATCTATAATCGAATGTTCTAAAAGCGAGAGTTCGTCCTTGCTTTTCAGCTCCGGTACAGCGTGTTTAACCTCATCAACGGAAAAATCACCTGTTTTTTTAACTAACAGGCTTATTGGAGAAATAACATATTTTCGTGATACGTAGAGGTTAACAAAAACCGTTATAGCGAAAATGAAAACCGCGATAGCAATGAAAAGGATGTATATATACTCCTGTGTGCGGAGAACATCGCTCATTAATAAATCTACAGCCGCATACCCGGCTACGCTACCGTCCTCGCGGTAAATAGGCTCATACGCCGTAAGGAGTAGTCCCCATATAGAATCGGCGATAATCGGCTTTACATGTTCTCCGCGTTTAATGCTCTCTACATGCTCTCTATCATAATTATCGCCGTAAATATCTGTCCAGCTCATTTCCTCGCCAAGACCTACCGGAACATCATAGTCTGAGTCAAAAACAAATACATGACCATCTTCAGATACTTGGGTTACGCTTACGTAGGTGAAATTATGCTCATCGTTCATAACTCTGAGATGTGCTAAAGTATGCTCATACAATTCGTCCTTCTCAAGAGTTAAAAGGTAATTGTCAATCATCTCCCCGGTCACAAGAGAAGCCGTAATCCGAGCAACGGCAGAGGCACGGTTAAGATATTCACCCTCGAGCCGCTTGTTATTAAAATAGTTTAAAACAACCAAAACCGTAACACTGAGTAAAAGCGATGAGAGCAGGGTAGAAGCCATAAGCCGAAACTTTATTGACCTGACCGGTTTTATGGGGTCGGCTTCAAATGATTGATTCGATGAACCGTTTGTTTTTCTCATTTTCCTCTCCTTACGGCAGAATAATGTAAAAAAGACGACAGAAATGGACAACACACACCTTCCATCCTGTTCGCCTTCTTTGTTTTCATTAAAGTGTCTTAAAGATATGATGTACCATCTTTTGAATGATAGCACAAATTAAAGCAAATGTCAAATAGTTATAGTTTCTAAGTTTGAAAAACTTAAAAGCTTTAATTTCCTTTTAAAACACTTAATTATTCTGTTATTTTCTTTGCAGAGTCCCATCTTTCATACCGAAAACAATATCCGCAATTTCCGCAACCTCAAGGTCATGAGTGACGACAATAACACAGTAGCCCTCATCGTGTGCGAGTCTGCTTAAAATTCCCATTATGTTGTCGGTGTTAGCTACATCGAGGTTTCCTGTAGGCTCATCAGCGAGCAATAGTTTTGCCCCCGTTGCCAAAGCTCGCGCGATTGCCACCCTCTGTTGTTCTCCGCCGGACAGCTTAGACGGAAACCGCTTCATCTGCTCTTTGGTTATTCCCACGCTTTCGAGTAGTTTTGCGGCTCGCGGTTTTGCATCTTTGGGTAAAACCCCGCATAATTCCATGGGATAGCAGACATTTTCCATAACCGTTAAGAGCGGGAAGAGGTGAAACGCCTGAAAGATTATAGAAATACTTTCACGGCGATAACGGTCGAGGTCGAGTGCGGCAAGGTTGTCGCCGCTGAAATTTACTTCGCCGTCTGTAGGTAGGTCAAGCCCCGCGAGCATCGAGAGTAACGTAGATTTCCCCGAACCGCTCGGACCCACGATAGCGTAGAGCTTACCCGCCTCGAATGTGCAATCCACCCCCGAAACGGCGGGTTTTGCCGCATTTTTGTAGTTGTAGGTTACGTTTTTTAGAGTTAAAGCTGACATAGTGATTTCTCCTTGTATTTTATTTTATTTTTGTTCATATTGCGTCATTTTTATGAAAACCGTATTATTCTATGCAAAGAACAAAGCATCCATCCCTCTCAATATAACATTATTTTCTTTTTTAGCTCTTCTGATTAGCCCATCGGTGAAGCCCGATTTTGAAAACAATATATACTGCGGATTTTTAAACTGCCCGAATAACTCCGATTTGCAAACAAGCCCGTCAAGTGTGTTTTCATCGACTTTAGTATTCTTCCACTTACACTCGCCGAAAATAGCATTGTCGTCCGAAAAAGCGATAAAATCTATTTCTTCTTCTCGGCGTTCCTTTGGATTATTACCCCACCAACGTCCGATTTTCTTAAATGAGACAGGTAAGATTTTTTTGCCTAACGCTCGCCACATATACTGAACGCAACACGCTTCAAAGGCTCGCCCCGTATGGTCTGACAACGATTTTTCAAACACCTCATCGCAGACATCACCTCCATACCCCATGGAAATGCGGCTCAAATCAGGTTGAACAAACCTGTACCAAAAAACAAACATCCAATCGTCAAGAATATATATCGACTTTTTAGAGTTTACTTCGGTGACGGGATATTCCTTGCGTACAAGCCCCAGCCCCGTAAGCGTGTTTAACATGGCAGAGCATTGACTGGTCTCTATCCCGACTTTTGTGGCTATTTCGTTAAGTTTACTTCGACCCTCCGCGATAGCCGCAATTATGGCGGTATAAGTTTCGGGACTTCTGAGTTCCTGTTTGAGCAGATTTGAAGGCTCTTCAAATAAACGTCCTGCTGTGTCGAAAAACAGATTTTGTATATTTGTCCTAAGAGAAAGGCTGTTATCAATACGGGAAAGATATTCGGGAACGCCGCTTGTCGCCCCGTATAAAATAATTTTTTCCTCATTGCTGAAACCGTTTAACATTTCCGCACTTTCCAAATAATCGAAAGGCTGTATTTTATACTGAGCGGTTCTGCGTCCGTATAGAGGACTTTTATAGCCTAAAACCTGCTTTTCCATAAAAGACATACTCGAACCGCATAGAATCAAGAACAGCTTACTGTCGGCTTGCTCTCTATCGATGATTGCCTGTAAAACAGATGAAACCGCTTGAACGCTTCCGCACAGATACGGATATTCATCTATAGCGAAAATAATCCTCTCTTTTTTTGCTCGACTGAATACATATTCAATCGCTTCCCGAAAAGAACCAAAAGGATTTTGCGGAGCCTCCGGCGCAAGAACAGATAAAATCTGTGATGAAAGTATTTCAAGATTCTCTTTCGCACTCGACTGAACGGCTACAAAATAAATAGCCTTTTTTCCGTGGCAAAACTCTTTAATCAGCGTGGTTTTGCCCACCCGCCGCCGACCATATATAACCGGAAATTGAAAACCTTTATTTTTATAACTCTTGCTCAGGCTCTCAAGTTCGCTTTTACGACCTAAAAACATTTCCAATACCCTCCATAAATACTAATTCGACAATTACTAATTGAACAATTACTAATTGTACGATTAGTATATCATATGTATTTGAAAATGTCAATCAATTTTTAAATTTTCCGAATTATTTAAAACAAAGAGCTTATTCCTTCACCTGTAATAATTCTAAAATCTTACGCTTAGTCACCGACACCGATGCTACCAGCCCCGCACAAACACAGCCGAGCAGATATAACACCGCACACAGGGCGAGCGTCTCTGCGCTTTGCGTGAATAGGCTGTAATTATATACCAAAAGTCCTCCCGCCGCAAGTATAATTCCGATGATACAAAGTGCGACCTGCTCGAACGTAAGCATACAGCGTACCCGCTTTTTTGTAGTACCGAGAACCCGTAAAATCGCGGCTTCTTTTGAGGATTGCAGGATTAACAGGCTCGGCGCGGTTACGCCAATAAGTACTGCCGCCGTTACTGCTACGGGGAAGAGGAGGGTGAGCAGGTCTCGCACCCGCCCGATGTTATCGAGTTCGGTCGTATCAACTTTAAAAGAAGCCGCCGAGGAATACTGCGTACTGCTAAACCGCAATTCTTCAAGATAGTCATTAAGCTCGCGGATTTTTTCATTGTCAGCGATGATGAACTCGCTGTGTGTTACAGGGAAAGGCTCAAGGTTTATTTTTTCGGCGGTTTTTCCGAGCGGCGCGAAAATTCCTGTGTTTATACGTCCTGTTTCGGATTCAATTATACCTGCGACTGTGTAAGTAACGCTTTCGCGCATTATAATTTCTATAAGCTCTTCAATACCGAAATCATAACGACCCTGCTCAAAGTCGTTAAAATATCTTTCGACCCGTTGAAAGCCCATTATTTTAATGCTGTCTCCGGCACCTAAACCGAGTATTTCGGCTGTATCGCTTCCGAGCAGACAAATAGCGGCGTCTTCATTCAAAAGCGATAAATCGGAAAAACCGTCGGCGTAGTTTACAGAAAATTCAGCATGTGGGAAACTGCGTTCCAAATCGTTGGTGAAGGTTAAACTGCTCTGGTTTTCGCTCGCGTTGAGGGACGCGCTGAAATTAGAGCGATAGTATAAATCCTCCGTCAGCTCCGCTTCCGATAATTCTACGACAGCACTTGAGGAGAAGTTAGACACCGTATATTTGACGTCTACCTCCTTGAAAAGCTCTTGATAGGACAATCTCGTAAGTGTTAGAAAACCAATTGCGCCCGTCAGTACGGCGGCTAATGCCAGCGAGAGCGCGGTTTTCCATTTAACCCGCCTCATGTGCCTGAATATGTAGCTTGAAACGTGACGTAAAGCGGAATACCGACGAGCCGTCGGCGGCAGTATAGCTTTCGACAGAGGTGAAAAATATGCAGATGTCGAAACAGCGGCTTTTTCGGTTTTGTGTACGGCGATGTTCGCGACCTTAACCACGTCGCCCTGCAACAATTCCAAAACAGGCGTTTTCCCCATTTTACGCAGGAACAGCGCGGTTATAAGCATGATAAACGCTATTTCACAAACAAGGCACAAAACCAACGCGGCGACAGGCAAAGAGGTATTCACGAAGCCGATTTCCGATAACGCTTCAAGATTTTCCTCAACAGTAAGCGAAGCATAGTAAATCCCGAAAACACCGCCCACAGGAATTGCCAAAAGCGCGAGCAGACCCAAAGGAAGCGAAAGCGCCCTGCCCGCCTTTCTTTTCGGCGTGCCTAACGCCCGCATAATTGCGTAGGCTTTTTTGTTGCGTCCTATGTACAGATACGCCGACAGCAAAAGCGCGCCGCAAGCCGCCAAAACAAAGAAAACAGCGTTTAAGAGCGAAGCGGTTCGACTCGTGGTTATGTTGCCCTTTACCTTATCCCAGCCGCGGTCTGAAAAGCGCAGGGTTATTCCCATTTCCTCCGCCAACGGCTCGGCTTGTTCCAAAAAAGCGTCTATATCCAACGCGTTTTCAATGAAAACGCTGAACTCCCCGGGCTTTATTGCATGGTCGGCGGGTACTTCGACAGGCAATAACGACAAAGGTACGAAAACCGTGCAAGGGTGGTAGCCCCAGTACATGGCTGCATCGCGCTGGTAGGCGGCATCAACGTCCTCATACGCGCCGACTATTTCAAGTTCGACAGTTTCAACGACATTCCATTGCCGCTCGGGCAGGTATGTAATCGCGCCGTCCCCTGAGTGTTGCTCAAAAAATCTGTCTCCAAGCCCGATTGTCAGCTTGTCGCCGACGCTAAGGTTGTTTCTGTCAAGAAAAAGCTTGCTCACAACACATACCTCGGCGTTTGTATTATGGTCTTCAAGGTTCAGCAGTCTACCTTCGGAAATTTCCATGGTCTTCTCATTAAAGCGAGGAATAGCACGCATATCTGAAGTGTAAACAATATCAAAAGTATTCATGTCCTTGTTGATAATATCGATTATTTCCCGCAGGTACGCGAATTCTTCTGTTTCTAAGTAGTTTTCGGGTAACTCATCTAAAGCGAACAAGGAAGCCCCGAATACGGAATTATTCGCGTTACCGAGCCAGTTCCAACTCGGATAATCGATGGCGTATCTTCCGAAAAAAATGTATCTTTCTCCCTCTTTTAAAATATCCCGATTATCAACGTCAACTCCGGCGGCTTCCGCCCCCGGGTTATTCCAACCCAAGGAAACACCTCCTACTATGTCAGTGTCAAGCAATACAGCGGAACCGTTGCTTGAAATGGGATAGTCTCCTGCAATAAGCACACAACTTTCAAAAGTCATGTGATGCACATCAGGAGCATTATGTTCCGGTTTAGTTTCATTTCCTACGTATGTGCCTTCCATTATATATATTCCGGTGTAGTCATATCCGTATATTTCACGTCCATCTTCAAATTCGTATTTATTGTTAAAATCAGAAAATTCGTAAATGTTGTAAAAACGCCTGTAACCCTCTATTACACCGCCCGTCATATATCGTGTGTCAGTCATCGTAACTCCCGGCAGGGAGGAAAAGGCTTCAATCAGTTCGCGTTCAAGTTCCGGCGGCGGTTTAACGCCCCAGAGGTATTCAATCGTATCGCGTAATAACAGATAGTTCAACTTGACTTCCGCATAGGCGGTAAATGGCGTTCCGTTATCTAATGCCGCGACGCCGTTGTAGTAATCTAAAGTGCGGTTCATCTCCCTGCTTGTGACCGCATAATCCGTTACCCTCGAAAACAAAGTGAAACTCGCCGCCGCAATCAGCAAAAACGTAACAGCAGTTTTAACAGGGGTACGAAGCAGGGTTTTAAACCATATTTTTGTTTGCGGTTTTTTAAACATAAAAATCACCTCTTGTTTATATCAATTGTACATTGTCAATTGTCAATTGTCAATTGTCAATTGTCCGTCATTCTTTCACTTGTAATAACTCAAGTACTTTACGCTTCGTCACCGACACCGATGCCGCCAGTCCCGCGCAAACACAGCCGAGCAGATACAAAACCCCGCATAAAGCAAGCGTCTCCGCGCTTTGCGTGAACAGGCTGTAATTATAGACCAAAAGCCCGCCCGCCGCAAGTATAATTCCGATGATACAGAGTGCGACCTGTTCTATTGTAAGCATACAGCGAACTCGTTTTTTGGTAGTACCGAGAACACGCAGGATTGCGGCTTCTTTCGAGGATTGCAAAATCAGCAGGGCAGGGGCGGTAAGTCCTATAAGCACCGCCGCTGTAACGGCAATCGGGAACAGCAGGGTGAGCAGGTCGCGAACACGTTTTATATTTTCGAGTTCGGTGGTGTCTGTAATGTAAAAGGCTTCCCGATTTTCACCCTTCAACTCCTCAAGATATACGGTGAATTCCGGTAATCTTTCATTGTCGGAAAGTATAATTTGACTGTATTTTATGATGTAGAAATCATCGTTGTAAAAGCTGTGTAGTGCAACAGCGGATTCCCCCGACGGGGTGAAAACAGAATTACCAACAGAGTAATTTTCTGTTTTAATTATCCCTGCAATCTTGTATGGTATGCTCTCCGCTAATATTAGCTCCTGAACGTACTGCGTCAGACTTTCCTCAAATTCTTCCTCGGCGGCTTCCTCCATATCCCAACTTCTTCTCATCATATTACGAAATTCTTCATTTCCGAAGTAAAGTTGATTAAGCGCGTAAAGCAAATCGCCTTTCATTAGGGTGATTTCATCACCCGCTTTTAATTCATAAACTTCGGCTAATCCGCTTCCTACCACGCATAAAGCGTTGTTTTCTTGAAATATCTCACTTGAAAACCCGTCCGCGTATTCTACTACATAATCTCCCTGTAAGTAGCGTTCAATATCATTTGTGACTGTGTGAGAATATCCGATTTCACTGAGGTTTACAGAAACTTCAAAATCGCTGTAAAAGTATAAATCCTGTACAAGCTCTGATTTATTTAATTCTTCAATCGCATTTGAATCAAAGCCTGTAGCTGAACTTATTACATCAACAGTTTTAAATAGTTCCCGATATAAAGAATGTGTCAAGGCGAGTACACCGAGTCCCCCCGTCAGTACGAATACCAAAGCTAACGAAATCGCCGTTTTCCATTTAACTCGCCGCATATGACGGAATATATAACTCGAAACGTGCGAAAATGCCGAATATTTTTGCGAATATTTTGGCGTTGAAGCTTGTTTAACAGAGTGCGTGGAAGTCATGTCCGAAGAATTCTCAAAAGAACTCGCAAAAAACCGCTCATTTGTTATTTTATTAGTTTCTGCAAAATTTCGGACCTCCGCAATGCGAATTATGTCGCCCTGTAATAATGAGAGCGGCGATTTTTTACTAAGTCGTTTCAAGAAAAACGCAGTTAAAACCGCGATAAATGCCAATTCACATATAAGACAAAGAATAATAATACCAACAGGCAATGTAGTGTTCATAATATATTCATAATTTATAATTTGCGTGGTGTATATTAGCCCGATTGTTCCGCCTACAGGAATAGCAAAAGCCGCTAATAATCCGAGCGGAATAGAAAGTGCGTTACCCGCTTTTTTATGCGGAGTTCCGAGTGAACGCATTATTGCATAGGTTAGTTTACCACGCCCTATGAAAAGATATGCCGCTAATACAAGCGCAAGCAAAGCTCCGAAAATATACAGCAAGGCAGTAATTAAAGAAGTCCGTATACTTGTTGAAAGATGTTTTTGAACATTGGCGTAACCGCCGTCGGAGATACGTAGGTTCAGTCCCATTTCCTCTGCCAAAGGTGTTGCAAGTTCAAGAAAAGCGGATATATCGTGCGGGTTTTCAATTAACAGACTAAACTCTCCGGGCTTTACTTCATAATCGGCAGGCGGTGTTACGGGTAACAGCGACAAAGGTACAAAAATCGTATTCGGAGAATAACCCCAAAAATGTGTCGCATTACGTTCATAATCAGGGTCGGTATCGTAATATACACCGACTATTTCAAGCTCTGCGATTTCCGCTACATTCCATTTCCGTTCGGGAATGTAGGTGATTGCACCCATTTGTGCGTTCTGCTCGAAAAGCCTGTCACCGAGTTCAATTGTCAATTTGTCACCGATGTTTAAATCATAAGCATCGAAGAAATATTGACTGACTACGCATGAATTTTCGTCCTCCGGCACAATCATACGTCCGTCGGTAATAATCATAGCGCCCTCGTTAAAGCGCGGGATTGATTCCATGTTTCGGGTATAAACAATATCAAAGGTATGTAAATCCTGATTAGTTATTTCAGCTATTTCAAGAGCGCGGGTATACTCTTCTGTTTCAAGATAATTCTCTCCTAACTCAAAAATTGAGGGAACATAATCAAATGTATCCATATCACCCGGACGCATTGGGCTTTTTCCTTCAACCATAAATCTTTTAAAGTCATAATCGCCGAAACGTTCAAGAATACTTTCTGCGGTATCTTCAAGCGGGACAAGCTCTATTTTCTCCGCCATTTCTTCAATTTCTTCTAAAGTCATCTCTCTTGTTGTTCCGTCAGGTAATGTTTTACCTGATGATATTGTTCCGCTTTTGAAGTCTTCCACCATGGACATTCGGAGTTCTTCGGCTATAGATTCGTAGCTGTCTTTGTCAAAAGTATTAGGTATATATGTTCCGATAATAAGATACCTGTTTCCTGAGGTTAAGCCGTAGGCATAGTCGCTTTTGTAAGGACTTTTGAAGAACATATAAATACTATTCGCCTCTGCGGTAAAGCTGTTAGCTGCGGTCCCCCCTTCATCATAATCGAATAGCATTAAAAGATAATACAAGCCTCTGTCTGTCACATAAGAATCAGAAAAGTTATCAAATAGCAGAGAAATTGTTTCCCCGTCCTCAAACTGAGCCTCTCCGGCAAGATTTTTAATATCAGTAAAATTCAACATCCGTTGTGATATAAAAACAGAAGACCTATCGCGGTAATCAGCATAAGTCGCCTCGATTACAAATCTCGAAGTATAATCATATCCCCAGTCGTGAGAATCTGAGATACGAGGACTGAGCCGCTTGTAATCGCGGATTATGCCGCCCGTCATGTACCGTATATCCGAGGTTGCAGTTTCTGACAGCTCCCCGAATTTTTCAAGCTGTTCTTTAGTCAGCGGATTCGGGGTAGCATAGTCCCAAAAATATTTTTCAGTCGGAAGCCAAGGATTGACCATATTTACAGTAGCGGGCATATTGCTATACTGATAATTCGCAGTGTCGGGTACGCCGTTATCTAAAGCAACAACGCCATTATAATAGTTTTCGGTTTGCTTCATCTCCCTGCTTGTGACCGCATAATCTGTCACCCTCGAAAACAGTGCAAACGAAGCCGCCGCAATCAGCAAAAACGTAACAGCAGTTTTAACAGGGGTACGGAGAAGGGTTTTAAGTGATAATGAAAAACGCATAAAAATCACCTCTTGTTTATATCAATTGTACATTGTCAATTGTCAATTGTCAATTGTCCGTCATTCTTTCACTTGTAATAACTCAAGTACTTTACGCTTAGTCACCGACACCGATGCCGCCAGCCCCGCGCAAACACAGCCGAGCAGATACAAAACCCCGCATAAAGCAAGCGTCTCCGCGCTTTGTGTGAATAGGCTGTAATTATAGACCAAAAGTCCTCCCGCCGCAAGTATAATTCCGATGATACAAAGCGCGACCTGCTCTATTGTCAGCATACAGCGTACCCGCTTTTTTGTAGTACCGAGAACCCGCAAAATCGCGGCTTCTTTCGAGGATTGCAAAATCAGCAGGGCAGGGGCGGTAAGTCCTATAAGCACCGCCGCTGTAACGGCAATCGGGAATAGCAGGGTGAGCAAGTCGCGAACACGTTTTATGTTTTCGAGTTCGGTGGTGTCGGTGGTGTATTCTGCTGAAATTGAATAGTTTCTGCTGTCATTTCTCAACTCATCGAGAAATACTAAAAGTTCCGGGGCTTTTTCGTTGTCGGCAAGCGTAAATTCGCTGTAATTAATCAAAAAATGTTCGCCCATATTTGCACTCAAAACCGCACCGCTCATAGGTGCATATATTCTTTCGCCAATATCGCGAAGGTCGTCAAATTCTGATTTAATTACCCCCGCAACTTTATAATAAACAGCTTCAATTCCCACGGTATAATTTGAACCCCAAAGTGTTATAATGTCACCCGGTTTCGCACCAAAATCTACCCCGATAACGCAAAGCTCACTTTCATTTGCCAAAAAGCTGTCTACCTTGAAAAAATCAGTATTTTCATACCCTTCTGCAAACTCAATTATATAATTTCCGCCCAATGCTTCAAGAGTTTTTTCAAAGTCGTTAGTAAGTGTAAGCGGGTATGCAAATTCGGTATCGTCGCCCCAAAAAACTACATAATCACTACTGTAATAAAGGTCATCATTTAAAAGCTCGGAAGTAAACAATTCCTCAACTGCCGCAGTAGAAAAATTCGTGGTCGTTGAAACAACAGCGACTTCAGCGGAAAGGTCAGTGTAAAACAGCTTCGTAATCGCAAGAAATCCGATAGCTCCCATTAAAACAAACGCTAAAAGTAATGAAGTAATAGTTTTAGGAAAAACGCGCAGCATATGCTTTGATGTGTAACGTGTCATGTGGCGAAATGCCGAATAGCGGTGAGTTATCGGTGATGGTGATGTAGGTGAAACAGTGCTTTGTACAGGTGAGTGTGATTTTGTCGGAAGTGCGACCGAAACAGCGTTTACGGTGCGTTGTGCGGGTTCTTGTAAGCCCGACGGTTTAAAAGTAGCCACGCGAATTACCTCTCCCTGCAACAAAATCAGCGGCGGAATTTTCGACATTTTCCTTAATGCAATTACAGTGAAAAGTGTAATTAACCCAATCATGCCGAGCAAACAAAGCATTATTACTACAAAAGGTATAGTCGTGTTCATGTTATAAATACCGAGTTTTACTGATAAATTTTCAATGCTTTGAGAAATTTTCAACCAAGTGTACAAAAGCCCTGTAACTCCGCCGACAAAAACGCCGAAAACTGACAGCAAAGCAAATGGCATGGCGATTGTTCGGGCGGTAGCTTTGCGCGGCATACCCAAGGCACGCATTATTGCGTAGGTTTTTTTGTTGCCGCCTATGTACAGCTGTACCGCCAAAAGCGAAGCCAAAACCGCGCCTAAAGTGAAGAACAAAGCGGTTAATAATGATGTCATTTCACTTGTGGCTATACTACCTTGTACACGAGACCAACCAAGGTCGGAAAAACGCCACTTTGCAGTAACTGCCGCACTCCCCGAATAGTGAATCTCTTCATCTTTTTCCCAATCCCAATGCGGCAAAGTGTAATCCCACGAAAGCTCTGAAACCCAGTCAGTAACGGGTGGTGCGGCTTCAAAAAACGCTGTTATTCCATCGGCGTTTTCTATTAACACGCTGAACTCGCCTGCCCAAACCTCATGGTCGGCGGGGATTTCAACAGGCAGAAACGACATCGGCACAAAAATCGTCGCAGGGTGATAAGTCCAGTAGAGTGATGATGCGCGTTGGTGAGGAGATTCGGTGTCGGTGTAGACCCCGACAATTTCAAACTCTATTGTTTCGAGTGTGTTCCATGAGCGTTCGGGAATGTGAGTAATTGCACCCATTCCTGCGTGTTGCATGAATAACTTGTCGCCGAGTTCAATTTCAAGTTTGTCACCTAAACTAAGATTATTTTTCTCAAAAAAGTAAGAGCTTACAACACAGACGGGAACTTTGTTTTCGGCATCTCCCGGGACAAGAAACCGCCCTTCTTGCAGTACCATTCCCTGCTCGTTCACGCGGGGAATTGCCCGCATATCTGTGGCATAAACAACATCAAAAGTGTGCAAATCCTTTTCCATTATGTCTGCTAAGTTGTTCAGACGTTGTAAGTTTTCGGGGTCATTTTGAAGCTCGGCTGTCTCAGCAAAGTTAAAATAATGCAACGTATCCATGTCACCAAGGCGCGTGAATGTAGGTTCAAGTTCACTGTACAACCCGACAAAAGTGTAACTTTTCCCGACTTCCAAACCCTCCAAAAACTCCTCATCATAAGGGCTGTTGTGAAAGTATACAACATCGGGGTCATTCGGTGCGGACAAACTGCTTGTTCCCCTTTCGCCTACTCTAAACAGAACATTGAATACATCACCGGAGAATCCCGAAATGCCGTCAGGTGCGGTGTCACTTTTTGCTAATTGAGCCGAAACTTCACTAAGCGGATAATTCCCGCCAAGGACTTCGCTGTCCTCGAAATAGAGGTTGCAAGTCAGCCCTTGCAGGTCAATTTCAGCCAAAGTGCCTTGAATAATGTATCGCGCAAGATAGTTGAAGCCGAAGTTTATATCTCCGTAACGGTAAAACCGCTCGTAGTCATGGATTACGCCCCCTGTCATGTACCGCGTTTCGGCTAACGCAACCCCCGGAAGATTTGAAATAACCTCAATCTGCTTAGCTTCAAGCGGTGTCGGCGGTCGGTCGGTGTTATACCAGCCCTTGTTTGCATCGGTGCCGGGCATTTTGCTTTGGTGATACATTGTGAAGCTGTCAGGCACGTTGTTGTTCAGTGCAACTACGCCGTGATAAAAATTAACCACGTTGTTCATCTCCCTGCTTGTGACCGCATAATCCGTCACCCTCGAAAACAGCGCGAAACTCGCCGCCGCAATCAGCAAAAACGTAACAGCAGTTTTAACAGGGGTACGGAGAAGGGTTTTAAACCATATTTTTGTTCGCGGTTTTTTAAACATAAAAATCACCTCTTTTAGCAGTTCCGCTTGACATTGAAATAAATTCAATGTCAGCGGTCGTCGCCGATGGCGGCGGACAGCGATTCTCGCTGTCATAGCAATTGTACATTGTCAATTGTACATTGTCAATTGTCCGTCATTCTTTCACTTGTAATAACTCAAGTACTTTACGCTTAGTCACCGACACCGATGCCGCCAGCCCCGCGCAAACACAGCCGAGCAGATACAAAACCCCGCACAGGGCAAGCGTCTCCGCGCTTTGTGTGAACAGGCTGTAATTATAAACCAACAACCCACCCGCCGCAAGTATAATTCCGATGATACAAAGCGCGACCTGTTCTATTGTAAGCATACAGCGAACTCGTTTTTTGGTAGTACCGAGAACACGCAGGATTGCGGCTTCTTTCGAGGATTGTAAAATCAGCAGGGCAGGGGCGGTAAGTCCGATTAACACCGCCGCTGTAACGGCAATCGGGAACAGCAGGGTGAGCAGGTCGCGAACACGTTTTATATTTTCGAGTTCGGTGGTGTCGATTATGTAAGTGACTTCTCTGTTTTCGCCTTTCAACTCTCCGAGATATGCGTAAAGTTCGTCTGCTTTTTCGTTATCGGCAAGTATGAAGTGACTGTATTTTACCTTGAAAAAGTCCTCGTTATAAAGACTGTAGATTTTTACGACAGATTCGCCGCCGGGGGAGAAAACAGACCCGCTTATTGCATAGTTTTCCGAGTTTTCCGAATCTTCCGAGTTTTCTAAGCTTTTTGAACTTATTACCCCAGCGACCTTATAAGGTATGCTCTCTTTTGCTATAACCTCGCGAACCTCTTGTTCCAATCTTGCTTCAAACTCGTCTTCCGGCGCATCTTCCATATCCCACGTTTGTCTCATGAGTTCCTTGTAAGTCTCATTTCCGAAATACAAATCGCTGAGAGCGTATAGTAAATCCCCCGGTATGAGGGTTATTTCATCGCCCGCTTTTAACTCAAAACGAGAAGCAATCTCGCTTCCGATTACGCACAGCGCGTCTTCTCCCAAAAACAGCTCGTCCGAGAAACCGTTTGCATATTCGACCTCGTACCCGCCTTTCAGATAGCGGTCAATATCGTTTGTTATTATATGCGGGTTACTTGATTCGCTTAGATTTATTGAAACGTCATAATCGCTGTAAAAATAAAGCTCTTTCGTAAGCTCCGACTGTGATAATTCGGTAATCGAGCTTGAATCAAAACCCGTTACTGTACCCTGTACATCGACAGTACGGAAAAAATCCCGATAGAGGGTACGCGTTATGACAAGCACGCCGAGCGCACCCGTCAGTGTAAGTGCCAATAACAGTGAAATCGCTGTTTTTACCTTAACCCTCCGCATATGTCTTAATATGTAATGGCTTACATGGTCAAACGCCGAATACCGTCTTTGCCTATTCGAGAGAGGCGGTAGAGTATTTTTGTCGGCAGAAGCCGGGTTTACTGCGCGGTTAATAGGGAGTGCGGGTTTTTGCGCAGGTAATAGCTCCGCAGTTTTCGCGACGTCTGAAATACGGATTATGTCGCCCTGCAACAACGAGAGGGGAGATTTTTTTCCGAGTTTGTACAGGGAGAACGCAGTTAGCATCGCAATTAACGCAAATTCAAGGACAAAGCACAATATTATTATACCGACGGGTAACGTAGTATTCGCTATTATTTCTTTATCCACGGCTTTCGCGGTATAGACAAGCCCTGCCGCGCCGCCAACAGGCACAGCCAAAACCGACAAAACGGCAAGCAGGAAAGAAAGCGCGTTTCCCGCTTTACTGCGCGGTGTCCCGAGTGCACGCATGATTGCGTATGTCTGTTTATTGCGTCCTATGAAGAGTTCGCTCGCGAGTATAAGAGCTAATATAGCCCCGAGAATATACATAACAGCCATTAACAGCGAGGTTTTGGCACTCATGCTTAAATGCTCATGGATTTTTAAATAACCGCCGTCCGAGAAACGCAGGGTCAGCCCCATTTCCTCCGCTAACGGCTCTGCTTTTTCGAGAAAAGCCGCTATGTTGGTTGCGTTTTCTATGTACAGGCTTAACTCGCCCGGTTTAATTTCGTGGTCTGCGGACGGCGTTACGGGAAGAAGAGACAGCGGCACAAAAATCGTATTCGGCGAGTAGCCCATGAAGTGGTCGGCATTACGCTCATAATCGGGGTCTATATCAAGATAAGTCCCTACTATTTCAAGCTCTGCGGTTTCTACGGTATTCCATCGCCGTTCAGGAATATAGGTGATTGCACCCATTTGTGCGTTCTGCTCGAAAAGCCTGTCTCCGAGTTCGATTGTGAGGGTATCACCGAGTTTCAAATCATAGGCATCGAGAAAATACTGACTTACCACGCAGGAATTTTCGTCTTCAGGCACAATCATACGCCCATCGGTAATTACCATCGCACCTTCGTTAAAGCGGGGTATAGACTTCATGTTTTGCGTATAAACAATATCAAAAGTATGTAGGTCTTGATTGGTTATAGCGGCTATTTCAAGAGCGCGGGCGTATTCTTCGCTTTCGAGATAGTTTTCATCGAGTATAAAAATAGAAGGAACATAATCAATAGTATCCATGTCACCGAGCCGCATAGGACGAAGTCCCTGAAGCATATTATAAAAGCTGTAATCGCCAAGTTTTTCTATATATCTCTCAGCACTCTCTTCGGGAGGCAGGAGTACAAGCTCCTCAATAAAATTATTAAGTTCGTCCGTGTCGGGTATCCCAACGCTTTCAGAGAGGACTTTCCGAAAGTCCTCATCGTCCAAAATCGAAGCCCTGACTCCCTCTGCTAATGACTCATAACTTGCCTCGTCAAACGTATTAGGCATATACATTCCTATAATAATATATCTGTCGCCTTTGTTTAAACTTTTTGCAAATTCGCTCCCATATGGATTTCCCTCAAGTAAAAATATACTGTTTGCTTCACTTGTATGCGAATTGGTACTGAGAACGCTCTCGCCATCGTCATAGCTAAAAGTTATAGGAACACTGTATGCACCGCTGTCGGTAGAATATATATTCTCATAATCCGCACTTGTAATTATCGTGGCATCTTCCCCATCCTGTATCTCGGAAGTGCCTGCAAGATATTTTATATCGGTAAATTTTAATAACGGTCTCGCCGCGTAACTACTGTACTCGTCATTATAGTCGGAGTAGGTCGCTTCTATTACAAATCTTGCGGTATAGTCATATCCCCAGTCATGAGTTTCGGAAATGCGCGGACTTAATCGCCTGTAATCGCTGATTATGCCGCCCGTCATGTAGCGGACGTCCTCCAATACGAACTCCGACAATGACGAAAACGCCTCAATCTGCTCATAAGTCAGCGGGTTCGGCGAACTATAGTCATTCAAAAATTTATAAGCCGGGGAAAAAGGGTTTTTCATATTGACGGTGGCAGGCATATTCGAGTTTTTATAATGTATGGTATCAAGTACTCCGTTATCAAGAGCCGCAACACCGCTGTAATGGCGTTCGGTTTGTTTCAGCTCTCTGCTCGTAATCGCGTAATCCGTCATGCGGGAAAACAGCGCGAACGAAGCCGCCGCGATTAATAAAAATGTAACGATAGTTTTAACAGGGGTACGGAGAAGGGTTTTAAGTAATAATGAAAAACGCATAAAAATTACCTCTTTTGTATTTCTTGCCAAAATTATAACATAAAAATTTATATTTGTCAACAACAAATATTATTGACAAATAAATATTTTTACTTATAATAGATATTGTAGGGATATTTATGTATGGTGTTTGAGAAAGGGCATAACGATGGCTGACAAAAATAGAGAAAAACGAGATACATCGGGCTTTAAGAGTCTGTTGAAAAGAGCGTCAACAGAGATGTTAATTCTGCTGACGCTTCGTTCGGGGTCTATGTATACATATGAGATGATGAATACGCTTGAGCGGTTGAGCGGGGGGTATCTTGCTTTTAATACCCTTTATATCGCTATTTACCGACTGAGGGAGCTTCGTTTCATAAAAGAAACTGAGAGAGTACTTTCGGACGATAATAGGGTTAGGGTCTATTTCTCCATAACCGAGAGCGGAAAAGAATACCTTGAGAATCTAATAGAAGAGTATAAGCGGTTTTCAGAGGTCATGGATATAATTATGAACGCGGATAGCCGCGAGATGAGAGGGGCGTAGGGCGTAAATAAATAATTCACGGTTCTCGTCAGTATCTGTAAATTCGCTTTTTATGATAATATCTGAACACAAACGGCAGTGAGGTCGCCGCTATTGCGAGCATAACAGCTAAAATAATGAGGGGCAGTATCAGGGGGTCGGCGGGGGGTGTGCTTGAGAAATCCACATCGTCGCCGCCTCCAACATCGGCATAATCCTCGCGTTCGGTATTGGTTACGCTCTCTGTCGGCTGTTCCGTAGGCGCATCGGTACGCGGAACGTAAGGGGTATCGGTAGGCGAGGTGATAGCCTCCTGCGGCGTTGTTTCTTCGGGTTCAGGCTCGGTTTCGGTCTCCGGTTCGGTTTCTGTAAGCGGCGGTTCGGTTTCTGTAGGCGGCGAGGTAATTACTATATCGGGTTCAGGCTCTGTTCCCTGTATGGGTTCGGTTTCCGTTCCGGGTTCGGTTTGCTCTACAGGCTCGGTTTGCGGCTCGGGTTGAGTTTCTTCAACGGGCGGCTCTGTGTAATTCCATAATTCGTTATTCCACCAGTCCTCCCGCTCCCACCAGGGAATGTCGTTATTAAAATCGTTATCAAGAGCAAATACACCGCCGCACAAACCCGTGAGCAATGAAAAGAAAATTATAACCGTTATGAGTTTTTTCATTTTTAATACGCCTTTCCCCATATTACTAAACAACTCGCGGGCTTTCCGCAACATACACATACATCGGAAATATGCCCTTCCGCTTCTTCGTTTAGCGGTATACATCTTGAACCCGCGCCTGTTTTTTCCTTTACTTCGTCCTCACAGGCTTCTTCACCGCACCACATCGCTTTTATAAAGCCATCGCCATTTTCCGAAAGCTTAGTATTCATTTCGTCTATGTTTTGGCAAATATAAGTTCTTGCGTTCATGTTTGCGAGGGCTTTTTCGTATATTCCTTTGGCAAGCTCGCGGAGCAGTTTTGCTACTTCTCCTTCAAGATTATCAAGAGTGACGAAAGTTTTTTCCCGCGTGTCGCGGCGGACTATTACGCATTGGTTTTGCTCTATGTCTTTAGGTCCTATTTCAAGCCTAAGAGGCACGCCTTTCATCTCGTATTCTGAAAATTTCCAACCTGCCGAATTGTCGCTGTCATCTAATTTCACGCGCAGTCCTGCGGATTTTATACGTTCTTCAAGCTCACGTGCTTTTTCGAGTACGCCTTCTTTATGCTGTGCAACAGGGATTATGACAACCTGAATCGGCGCAACGGAAGGCGGCAGAACCAAGCCGGAGTCGTCCCCATGAGACATTATTATACCGCCAATCAGCCGCGTGCTGACTCCCCACGAGGATTGATGAACATACTCAAGTTTGTTGTCCTTGCTTGAATAAGTTATATCGAAGGCGCGAGCAAAGCCGTCTCCGAAATAGTGGGTAGTCCCCGCTTGAAGTGCTTTACCGTCGTGCATCAGTGCCTCGATACAATATGTCGACACTGCGCCTGCAAATTTGTCGCTTTCGGTTTTAATGCCCTTAATTACAGGCATATTCAAGCTTTCCGCACAGAAATCGGCATAAATATCTAACATACGCTCGGTTTCAAAAACGGCATCTTCCTTTGTGGCGTGAGCGGTATGACCTTCCTGCCACAAAAACTCGCGTGAACGCAGGAAAGGGCGGGTGGTTTTCTCCCAGCGTACCACAGAACACCATTGGTTATACAGTTTAGGCAAATCGCGGTAAGACGAGATGATTTGCTTATAATGCTCACAAAACAAGACCTCCGAGGTCGGACGCACACAAAGCCGCTCGCTTAATAATTCGCTCCCCCCGTGCGTCACCCACGCCACTTCAGGCGCAAAGCCTTCGATATGGTCTTTCTCCTTGTTTAACAAGCTCTCCGGTATAAACATCGGCATATAAACATTTTCATGCCCCGTGTCCTTAAAGCGTTTATCGAGGATTCTCTGTATATTCTCCCATATGGCGTAGCCGTAGGGTCGAATCACCATACAGCCCTTTACCCCTGAATACCCGATTAAATCAGCCTTTAAGACTATATCTGTGTACCATTTTGCAAAATCTTCATCCCGCGAGGTTATTTCTTTCACAAGTTTTTTGTCTGACATTTTGCCGTTTCCTTTCGCTTTTCTTATTTTTATTATTTTTCTTAAATTTCATTATAACATGAATTGACACTGAATGTCAATTATGATATAATAATTTGTAGGCATTTGTTATTACATGAAAAAGTGGGGGCTTTTTATGGCTTTTGAGTCGCTTCAGGGGATTAAGGCTTATTCGCATGGCTCTGAACAAACCTTCGTCGTTGGTGATTTTTTCGCTGTTTATTCTAAAAACGAGGAAATTCCGACCATTTATAACTGGGCGGAGGTAAAATCTATCATAGAAAACCGGACAGACTTCATTATCAATGTGGGGGGAGCTTCTTATGACATTCCGAAATCCTGCATCCCCGACGAACGTAAGCTGCTAAATCTGCGCGGCGTGCTTGAAGGTGCGGTGTCTACAAATCCGTCTATCGAATATCATCACCAAAAGCGTATTCTGCCGCCGAAATATTTATACATGAACGGCGATGTGAGCGGTGCGCCGTATATAGTGAGCGGCGTGTATAAAGAACGCGAGATAAATTTCAGTAATGTTATTTTGATTAATACCCGTATAGGTAAGTTTTTAAAAATTTTTGCTGTTTTGGTTATTATTACGGCATTTTTACTCTTACACTTCTACTACGGCAATACGGACGAAAACTGGTTTTATTTTCTGCCTGTTTCTATTTTTGCAGGCGGAATCGCAACTATGATTATCTATTTAATCTGTGCGGTTATAGCAAACTTTCATTATTCATCCCTTGATAAAATTGACCCCGCACTCTCAAAGGAGATAACCTTTACCATTTCGGAGGAGGGCTTCTCAGCGGTGGAAAGCCATTTGTATACGGGCGGTGAGTTCATACCCTGGAATGAGGCAAATTACTTTATAGAGACCAACTCCGTCTTCATCGTTTATAAGAACAACAAAGCCGTTTTCTGGCTCCCGAAAAGGCTTTTTAAGAAAGAAGCGCAAAAAGAAATTTCAAAATTCATACACGAAAGACTTGTCCAGAAATAATCTACCCGCCGGACAGTATTCACCAAGGAGTACAGTAATATGAATCCTATTATAAACGCATATCAGCTAATAGTCGGAAGCCGTGAATTTATGTTAGTCGATATTTCCCGTTCAACGGGGACTATAGGGACTGTCAATGTTTCCGAATTTGCACAATACCCGCGCGGAGTCACCCCGATTACAGAACTCCTTTATGCCGGCGAAGAGGCAATCATAAATATGACAAGACCCGCGAGAGGTGATGAATATACGGATAAGCTCGTTCACCAAATCAGCACAATTACTATTTGCGGCGATAACGTAAAAACAATTCTGTCTGCAACGAGCGATAATTACTTCACCTATTCACACAGCATGGCAAAATCCCTAAACCCCGTCTTTGAGCTACTCAGTGACGGAGTTTATGTCTGTCATGAAGCGAAAATGATTCCCGGAAACGGGGCGGGGAACTTTTTTTGGAACGGATACACACAAAGACACATAGTCTCCGGAACGGCAAACTACAGCCGTAATATGGGAAAAGAGAGTAACTATACCCCTTGTTTTTTACTGCCGACGATGAATCCGTCCGAATTTTCCGAAGCCAAGGTAAAGACGCAGCGTGATAAACTCAGTGCGGGTAAGAGAATCGGGGGAGTGGCTCTGCATATGTCGGGTATGTTCTCAGCACTCTTAGACGGACATCATAGCGCAGTCGCCTGCCTTTTAAGCGACTTTGAGTTTAGATGTCTTTTGATAGAACCGATTCGGGATATGTTGTACGAGACTCCCGAACAGGCGATGCAATACGGCAGAGAGCCGCGAATTATTGCCTTATCTTGCCCTTACGTTAAAATTCCTATGGAATTGATTCCGCCGCCTATGCTTGAGAGCTTTTTGCTCCGTAGAAACAATATAAAACCTAAGCATTATCAACAATTAAAGAAAAATGCAAATAAAATTCTGCGTACAGTGGGTAGAAAATCGCTTCCGCGAGAAGTGTTACTAAAAGCCGAGCATTTACCGAACCACGCCGCTATTGAGTCTGCTCATGCCGTGACCGAGCTTACAGACGAACAATTAAACGCGCTTCTTGCCGGAGAAACAAAATACGAGGATAAAATTATCATATCGAGTAATTATTATAACAGTGTTATTACCGCTTGTAATTATCTGCAATTTGAGGATTTTGAAAGGTTTTTGAGGTTTACTTTTACCATAATTGAAAATCCCGACCTAAAAGCCACCCACAAGTATATAATAGAAAGGCTGTGTACTATAAACAATAAAAAAATCTACGACTTTTTTACCGCTTTATCAGAAGAGGAAAAACTTGTTCATGCAGACCATATTTCGCAGATTGAGGCTTATATTAAGGGTTATGAGAAGAATATAAACGACGTCTTAATTGATAAGGAAAACAAATCTAAAAGCTTAAACAGGGCTATGGGTTTCCTCGGCGGAGATTTAGACCAGGCGGGAATAGCGCAAATGGAGGCTATCGTAAAAGCGTCAAGGAGAGGTTAATATAAAATAAATATAAAAAGGAATGGTTTGTGCGACCATTCCTTTTGATTTATAGGTTTTTATAATCCGAACAGTTCTCTTGTACTTCTCGCAATAAGAAGCTCTTCATTCGTCGGCACGACCCAGACTTCAGCTTTACTTCCCTCAGCGGATATGCGTTTTAATTCTCCGCGAGACGCGCTGTTTACAGTTTTATCGAGCTTTATTCCTAAATACTCCATATTTTCGCACACGCCCTCACGCACATCGGCGGCGTTTTCCCCTATTCCACCCGTGAAAATAACATAATCGAGTCCGTTCATCACTGCGGCGTAAGCACCTATGTATTTTATTATACCGTAACGCAGAATATCGCTCGCAAGTTCGGCTTTCTTGTCGCCGTCATTCATAGCGGCGGTTAAATCGCGGTTATCGCTGAATCCGCCGATTCCGAGCAGTCCGGATTCTTTATTGAGTACATTTTCCATTTCCGACGGGGACAGATTCAACTTTTTCATCATATAAGTAACAGCCGATGGGTCAATAGCACCGGAGCGGGTACCCATAAGAATTCCGTCAAGCGGAGTGAAGCCCATAGAGGTATCGACAGACCTACCGCCGTCAACCGCAGTAATGGAAGAACCGTTACCGAGATGACAGGATACGATTTTCATGGAGCTTATATCTTTTCCGAGATGAAGAGCGAGCATTTTGGTAACAAAGCTGTGCGAAGAGCCGTGAAAACCGTATTTTCGGACATTGTATTTCTCATAGAACTCATAAGGCATACCATATATATATGCTTTTTTGGGAATCGTTGCATGAAAAGCGGTATCGAAAACCACCGCCTGCGGTACACTCTCGGGGATAACAGACTTACATGCCCTTAGCGCGAGTGCGTGAGCGGGATTGTGAACCGGTGCGAGTTCGCTGAGTTGGTCGATTTTATCGATTACTTCATCGGTAACACGCGTTGTATCAAAATAAATCTCGCCGCCGTGAACGACCCTGTGTCCTACTGCTCCTACCTCGTCCATGCTTGAAATTACTGCGGCTTCGCCTTTGGTGAGTGCGTCCACAACGCTCATAAACGCTTCGGTATGAGACGGAAATGCCGTATCTTTCTCAATTTTTTTGTCTCCTGCGATATGAGTGATACGTCCGTCTATGCCGATTCTTTCACAATTACCCTTTGCGATGACGCTCTCGTCCTCCATGTTCATAAGCTGATACTTGAGCGATGAACTGCCGGCGTTAACAACAAGAATTTTCATAATTTATAAACCATCCTTTCCGTTACTATTTATTTTATACCTATTTCGATAAAAAAGCAAGTGTTTTTAACAAAATATTTTACAGTGAATAAAACTAATTTACACTACGCTGCCCGTTTTAAATTTAAGGGTTGATATTATCAGAGAAATGTGCTATACTCTATTTTAGATAAACCGTGCATGTAAGGAGTGAAAAGCCTATGAAAATTGCCGCAATTATTTGTGAGTACAACCCTTTTCATAATGGTCATAAATACCATATAGAACGCACAAGGTCTGAGTTTGGCGCAACACATATTGTTGCCGTTATGAGCGGAAATTTCACACAACGCGGAGATGTTGCCGTTTTCGACAAGTTTACGCGGGCAGAATCAGCCTTAAAAAACGGTGTAGATTTAGTTTTAGAATTACCTGTCGCAGCATCGCTCGGAAGTGCGGAAGCGTTTGCGGCGGGTGCGGTGCATATATTAAATAGTATTGGTTGCATAGATATGTTGAGCTTCGGGAGCGAGTGCGGCGATGTCAATCTGTTAAAAGAAACGGCGGGAGCGGTGATATTTGCCTCGGAGACGGATAAATTTCTCGGAATGATGCGTCGGGGCATGACATATCCTGTCGCTCTTACAAAAACGATAAGCGAATACTATGAAGATATAATCACAGAAACGCTCGAAAGTCCGAATAATACGCTTGCTGTCGAATACCTGAAATCGCTTGCCGATACGGGTTCTCAGATAGAGCCGATAACAATAAAGCGGTACGGTGCAAGGCACGATTCCGAAGAACCCGTCAGCCATTATAACGATATGCTCGCAGAAAAAGCGGGATTAATCGTTGAAAGTCCTGCCGAAACTCCTAAATACAGCACAGCAAGCGCGTCAATGCTCAGAAAAGCAATTATAACCGGTGAGGGCATCGAGAATATAAAAGAATTTACTCCGTGTGAGTTTCCCGATGAATACGCCGACATTCACCGCCTCGAAACGGCAATTTTGTATAAACTGCGCACCATAAACGAGGCTCAGATAGCTAAAACCCCGAATGTTCTGCACGGACTTGAAAATCGTATTCACAAAGCGGTAAAGGCGGCGAGGAATCTTAACGAGCTTATGACCTTAATAAAAACCAAGCGTTACACATTAGCGAGGCTTCGCAGAATTGTGCTTTGCTGTCTGCTCGGAATCACAAAATCTGACGCGAACAGAAAACCGCAGTATATCAGAATCCTCGGAATGAATGAAAAGGGCAGAGAAATTCTCGCTAAAGCTAATCCGAGCCTGCCTTTGGATGCATCGCTCACTGCGCTTATGAAAAAAAGCGATGAATGTAGAAGACAGGGCATAATTGAAATAAAAAGTACGGATATTTATGCATTATCATATGAAAAACACCGCCCTTGCGGTCTCGAGCTAACGACTAAACCGATTATCATATAAATACCCATAACGTATATATTTTACATATAAATGAGATAATATAGTAAAAATGATTAGTTATTTTGGTCATTGACAAGATATATTTTTTATGATATACTTACCTAAAATACTTTAAAAAAGGGAATTTTTTCAAATTGAAAAAAGGGAAGAGTAAAATTGGAAAAGTTTGTTATTAATGGGGGAAATAGGCTAAACGGCGATGTTTTCATCAGCGGAGCGAAAAACGCCGCAGTTGCTATTATTCCCGCCGCTATCCTTGGAGAAGGACCCTGCGTTCTCGAAAATGTACCTAACATAAACGACGTTACGGTTTGCTTGAAAATCCTGTCCGAAATGGGCGCGGAGGTAAGACTTCTTAACAAAAATACGATTCAAATTGACGCCAAGCATATAAGAGACACTGTAGTTCCATACGAAATGGCGCGTTCTATCAGGGCTTCTTATTACTTTTTGGGTACATTGCTCACTAAGTTTAATCATGCGAAGGTTTCTATGCCAGGTGGCTGCGCTCTCGGAGACCGCCCGATTGACCAGCATTTGAAATGCTTTAAGGCTCTCGGTGCGAACTACTCTATAGAACACGGCATGGTTGAGATTTCTGCTGAAAAGCTTGCGGGGACACAGATTTATTTCGATAAGATTACAGTCGGCGCGACGATAAACGCCATGCTCGCCGCCGTAAAGGTCGAAGGTCTCACTATCTTGGAAAATGCGGCGAGAGAGCCTCATATAGTCGATTTAGCCAACTTCTTAAATTCTATGGGTGCAGATATAATGGGGGCGGGTACCGATGTCATTAAAATCCGCGGCGTTAATCGGCTCGTAGGCACGAATTATGCGATTATTCCTGACCAGATTGAATCAGGGACATACATGGTGGCGGCGGCGGCTACGGGCGGCGATGTGACTATTAGGAATATTATACCCAAGCATCTTGAGCCTATTTCATCAAAGCTCACGAAGATGGGCGTGCTGATTGAAGAAAGTGACGACAGCCTTCGTGTAGTGGGGAGTAATCGCCCTTATGAGCGTATGAACCTTAAAACCATGCCGCATCCCGGCTTTCCTACGGATATGCAGCCGCAGTTTGCGGCGTTACTGACCCTGTCAAACGGCACGAGCATAATCACTGAAAGTATTTACGAGGACAGGTTCAGATATGTTGACGAGTTAAGGCGTATGGGTGCGGATATTTCCGTTGACGGGAAGGTCGCCGTAATCGAAGGCGTCGAAAAGCTTACGGGTGCGCCGGTTAAGGCTGCTGATTTGAGAGCGGGTGCCGCGCTTATAATTGCGGGGCTTTGCGCTAAAGGCTCCACCGAAATTGAAGATATATACCATATTGAACGCGGTTACGAGGATATGGCTTTTAAACTTCGCGCAATCGGCGCCAATATCGAGAAACGCAAATTCCCCGGACCGGATGCAATGAGAATAGCACTGTAAAGGAGAATCTAATGACCTGTAGAAAATGCGGCAGTCATATCCCTGAGGGAAATCTTTTCTGCTCCGGATGCGGGGAAGCGTGCCAAAACAAAAGCGAGAACAGCAGTACACGCCCTGATTATTTGGGTGCTGATTACACCTCTTCTTTCGCTCATAATGATATCGAAGATAATAAGATTTTCGCGCTGTTTTCATACATCGGATTTCTTTTTATCGTTCCGCTTATTGCGGCTCCGCAATCAGGGTATGCAAAGTTTCACGCTAATCAGGGTATTATTGTATTTATTTTGTCTGTCGCCACATCTGTTATTAACACTTTATTTATATTTGCGAGGCACATCGTCTTCGTACCGTTCACCATTGTCTTCAGTCTTTTAGGCGTTGCTTTACTGGGAGCGATAGCTTACGGAATCGTAAATGCCGTGACCGGAAAAGCGGTAGAGATACCTATTATAGGGAAATTCAGAATACTTACATAAATAAAAATAAAGCCGATAAAGTGGGGGCTACCATGAAGGTAGCCCCGTTCTTTCAGCTTGTGAAACCGTAGTATTCTTTTAATTTAGTCAGAATTCTGACTATCGTTTCGTCCTCGGGTATAAAAAGAAAATCGCTGTTAACTTCCTCATCGCCTATGAAAAAGCTATTATTAATTATTATTATAGGTCCCGCATTTCTCGCGTTCAGACCAATATCCTCGTCTATATCTTTACTGTGTGTAGGAGGGGATATGTCAATGAAAAGCCCTGTCATCGAAGCTAAGGAGTTGCAGTATGCTCCCGATGTGATGTTTCCGATTTCTTGAATCACCGAAAGGCTCATCTCGTCTAAATCATCTAAATCACTTATGTTGTTCTGAAAAAAATAGTTTACAATCTTGACGGCGAATTTTTTACTGAGGAGTTGCAAAATGTTTCCTGTCGAGTCCCCTTGCAGACCTAATCGAACAGCCCAGGAAACCTCAGAGCGTTTAGCGAGATATCGCGAGGCTTCTTCCGGACTCATTATATAAACCGTGGGTATGCTCATCACCACTTTCATACCGAGCATTTGCGCCAGCGAGGTGGAGGCGTGACCCATACCGATACTGCCGATTTCTTTTAATATATCAAGATTTTCGTTAAGAAGAATTGTAAAATCATCCACTGTTGTTTTCCCCTTGTTTTAAAGCTTATAACCCAATTGTAACATATTTCTTTATTTTTTTCAAGTGTATTTTTTATTTTTTTATTTATTCATAAAATTACAAACCACGAACACGAGGAGCCGTCTATGCGGATGAGGAAGAAAAACAACCTTAACGAAAGGGTTTTGAGTTGTGCGGATTACTTAATTCGTAAAATATTTCATACAGGCGAAAAACCTGAACAAGATTTTATTGATTATATAAAAATCTTCGGAAACTCAAATCCCGTACAACTTGAGATAGGTTGCGGTAAGGGGAGTTTCATAAATGAGACTGCAAAGAATAATAAAAACATTAATTTCATAGCTGTCGAAAAAAGTGAAAATGTCATCATCTCGGCAATGGAACGCACTGCTTATGAAGGCGTATCAAATATCCGCTATATAATCGGCAGGGCAGAATACCTCGACTTGGTTCTGCCGCCGTGTTCGATTGAACAAATACATTTGTATTTCAGTTGTCCTTTTCCTAAGAGCAGGTACGCAAAACACCGTTTAACGCATGAAGGCTTCATGAAAATTTACAGAAAACTCCTTTCACAGGGCGGAAAAATTAACTTTAAAACCGATAATTCCGAATTTTTCGAGTTTTCGCTTAAAAGTTTCTCGGAAAATGGGTTCAGGTTACAAAATGTTACGCATGACCTTCATGGCTCAAATTGTTTAAGCGGTTATCGGGATTCGTATAAGAGCATACCGAAAGGGGATATTATTACGGAATACGAAAAAAATTTCATAGAGAAAGGATTAAAAATTTATTATTTAGAAGCTTTTCTCAAATAATTTGAAAATACCTATTTACTTTTCTTTAAAAATGTACTATAATTAAATTGACTTAATTTTTTATGGGAGGTATTTTCTATGAAATTCACGACTATTTTGATTGGCGGGGCTTTACTTGTTGGTCTGGGCGTTTACTTGAGCAAAAAGTTTAACGCGAAAAACACAGATGAGGATGCTGTGGTTTATGCCGAGGAGAAGGAAACATACGGCGAAAAACTGCATAAGGCGTCGATGTTTGCCGTTGGTGCGATTAAAACGAGTACCGATAAGATTGTCGAAGGCTTTAAAGATATGAAAAATCAAGACATGGTAAAAAAGGGCGAAATCACGATTGACCATGCTAAGGAAGCCGCGGGAGGTTTTGTCGGGGACTTAAAAGAAAAGGTTTCTATCTTTTCACGCAATAAGGAAGCGGTTATTGATGATGAAAATATAGACGATGAGAGCGACAGCTTCTTTGAAGCGGATTCACACGATGAGGATTTATAAAAATTTAGGCATCTGAGAGGCAATTAAGGGACGCCGCACGGCGTCCCTACAGTGCTTATCTGTTGTTGAAATCGACATAACTGCGATGCTTGCGGATATTTTTGTATGCGGGTCTGATAATTTTTCCGCAACCTATAAGCTCTTCCATTCTGTGTGCACACCAGCCGGGAATCCTCGAAATAGCAAAGATAGGGGTATACAATTCCTCCGGCAAAGCGAGCATTTTATAAACAAAGCCGCTGTAAAAGTCAACATTCGCGCTGACACCCTTAAACGTCTTACGCTTCGCGCCGATTACTTCAGGTGCTAATCTCTCAACACGGGAATAGAGCTCAAACTCATCGGCGAGACCCTTTTCTAAAGACAACTGCTCGACATACTGCTTAAATATTAACGCTCTCGGGTCTGATAAAGAATAGACTGCATGTCCCATACCGTAAATAAGACCGGAGTTGTCGAACCCCTTTTTATCTAATAAATCGGCAAGATACTGTTCAATCTCAAGGTCATCTCCCCAATCCTTGACCTTTTCCTTTAAGTCGTCGAACATTTGCGACACTTTTATGTTTGCGCCGCCGTGCTTCGGACCTTTCAGAGAGCCAATCGCCGCGGCGATGGTCGAATATGTATCTGTTCCCGATGAGGTAATGACCCTCGAAGTGAAGGTGGAGTTATTACCGCCGCCGTGGTCGGCATGGAGTACCAAAGCAATATCAAGCACTTCCGCCTCAAGCTCGGTGTATTGGTTATCGGGGCGGAGCATATAGAGAATATTACGCGCTGTAGAAAGTTCGGGCAGCGGCGAATGAATATACAGGCTCTGGTCTTCGTGAAAATGCTTATAACCGTGATAACCGTAGACGGAAAGACGGGGGAAGAGCGAAATAAGCTGAATAGACTGTCTTAACACATTGGGAATAGAGACATCATCAGCCTTATCGTCATAAGAGTACAGCGTAAGCACGCTTCTCGCTAACGAGTTCATCATATCACGGCTTGGAGCCTTTAAAATAACGTCGCGGGTAAAGCTCGGCGGCAGGTCGCGATAAGCCACTAACAGTTCGTTAAAGAATTTAAGCTGTTCGGGGGAGGGCAGTTCCCCGAAAAGAAGCAGATAAACAGTCTCTTCAAAGCCGTGACGCTTGTTTCTTACGAAGCCTTTTACTATTTCATCAATATCGTAGCCGTGGTAGTACAGCTTTCCCTCACAGGGAATCATCTCCCCGTCATCGATTGTGTAAGACTTTACTTCGGCTATGTTGGTTAATCCTGCGAGAACACCTTTTCCGCTGATGTCCCTAAGACCGCGCTTTACCTCAAATTTGGAATATAAATCGGGATTAATTTGCATATTGCTGACTATACGCTCGGAAAGCTTTACTATGTCTTCTGTTATCTCCGAGTATGAACTTAATTTCTGTACCATATTTTATACACTCCTTTCCTAACTCTCTCAATTGTACCATAAAAAAAAAGTATTTGCAACATAAAATTTTCAAAAGGCAGTTGAAATATATTTTTTTTTATGATATACTGTATGTGTGTAATTTTGAACCTATTAGATTAAAAGCGAACGAAAGAAGCGGTGAACCTATGAAAATCATCAAATTTAATACTTATAACGTAATTAACTCCGAGCCGTTTGAAATTCCGTTCCCGATAGTTTTTGAACTTTTATCGGGTAACACCTTGCTCGCGGAATACACTATTTCCGATAACGGAGTGGTAGATTACAGCTTTAACCCTAACACGAGCGAGAAAATTTTGACCAGTATAAGACGTCCGCTATCCCTAAACGATATATATTTTCTCTTTTCGAGCAGGATTTTCCCTGATAAGACGCCCTATACTGCTATCGAAATGGAGCGTTTCGGCATTGTTGAGTATCATCCCTATGCGATTATCCGAAAAACACGCGGAATGTTACCCGGCGACAAGTACTGGTTCCGCTTTGAAAACGAGAATATAAACTATAAGACCGCTTTACAGGAGCATCGTTATTACTATGAGCTCAGTTATAAAAAGTATCTCGATGCAATAGAGGCAGTTACCCCCGCCGAAGAGCAGACGGCAGAAGAAGATATAACCCTATCTGCGGTCGAACTGACCGACTCGCCGGAAAAACCGGTTGTTTCCGAAGCAGAGGTTGAGGCTCTGAGCGATGGTATGATAAACTCGCTGTTAGACACCTTAGGCGAGAATTTTGACGCAAGCACGCTCGCCGCAAAAGCATTACAACCCGAAGAAGAGCAGGCTCCTTCAAACGAAAAAATGTCCGACGATGCAATCGCCGCAATGTTAGCGGCAAACATGGCGGCAGAACCGCCGTCCGCATCCGAACCTGCACCTTCAAACGAAAAAATGTCCGATGACGCAATCGCCGCAATGTTAGCGGCAAACATGGCGGCAGAACCGCCGTCCGTATCCGAACCTGCACCTTCAAACGAAAAAATGTCCGATGACGCAATAGCCGCAATGTTAGCGGCAAACATGGCGGCAGAACCGCCGTCCGCATCCGAACCTGCACCTTCAAACGAAAAAATGTCCGACGACGCAATAGCCGCAATGTTAGCGGCAAACATGGCGGCAGAAACACCGTCCGCATCCGAACCTGCACCTTCAAACGAAAAAATGTCCGACGATGCAATAGCCGCATTATTCGCTCAGAATTAAAAAGGCATTTCTTCGTTAAAAACAGTTTGGGGCGTCGCCAAGCGGTAAGGCATCAGACTCTGACTCTGACATTCGAGGGTTCAAATCCTTCCGCCCCAAGTCGCGAGCCGCGACACGCAATATTTGCGCTACCCCTAAAGGTAGCGATAATTGCAATGTCGTTGGTTCATATTTAGAACAGCATACTCAAGCAACCAACCCCCGCCTATTCATTACGTTTAGGCAGGGGTTTGCTTTATTTTTACATACACACGCCTTAAAAGTTAACTCCCATTCCGCAGGGGACGCCGCCCACGGCGTCCCGCAAATCCGCACCGCAAATTCGCACCCGTAGGGGACGCCG
>Ga0099364_10000391_pt1 | contig 72959 bp, 100 predicted proteins | sample TergutTh196P3_FD_73070 | JGI IMG/M metagenome (GOLD analysis project Ga0099364, IMG submission 73070) | Microcerotermes parvus P3 segment gut microbial communities from Pointe-Noire, Republic of the Congo - Th196 P3 | ecosystem: Host-associated > Arthropoda: Insects > Digestive system > Gut ...
CTGCGTATATCAATGGGTTTGGATATAAAATCATCAAAACCGTTTGCCAAAAACATTTCCTGCTGCTCTTTCACAGCATTGGCAGTCAAAGCCACAATCGGATGAATATACCCCATATCGCGTATAATTTTCGTAGTTTCCATGCCGTCCATATTCGGCATCATATGATCCATAAAAATAATATCATACACATTGCCGCCCTTGATTTTATCAATCGCATCGAAACCGCTTTTAACAGTGTCGATTGACAGTTCCCAGGGTATCAATAAGCCTTTTGCTATAAACAAATTAGATTCCACATCGTCCACAATTAAAACGCTGCCGTAAGGCATTGGTTCATATATAATGTGCGCTTTCCTTATTTGTCTAATTCCATCCAGACGGAAAGCTTCCAGGTTTTCTGCTAATTCCTTGCCAAGAGAGTCTTCGCTTATAAACCCTTGAGGTAAACGTACGGTAAATACCGATCCTTTGCCGCGTTCACTCTCCACAATTATTTCACCGTTCATCAATTTTATTAAGTTATGCGTAATACTCATGCCAAGTCCTGTTCCTTCGATAGAGCGGTTGGCATCAATGTTAAAACGAGAATATTGATCAAAGAGTACATTTAGCTGTTCTGGTGTCATTCCCTGACCGGTATCGCTTACGCGGAAAATCAGGGTAATTTCGTTTTCTCCTGTTTCCTTTTGGATGGCAAAAGACAGTTTGACCTCGCCCTTTTCCGTATATTTTAATGCATTAGAAAGAAGATTATTAAGAATCTGCTTAATACGAATCTCATCCCCAAATAAAGTCTGCGGTATATTTTCATCTACATTGATTTTAAATTCAATTTCTTTACTTACAAGCCTTACCATATTAAGGGTGGCAGTATCGTTAATTAGACTCGCCGTTTCGTATATATAGGGAGATATTTCCAGCTTTCCCGCTTCTATTTTAGACAAATCCAGAATATCGTTAATGATATTGAGCAATAAATCCCCTGAACTGTAAATTCTGCTTAAGCATTCGATCGTTCTTTGAGAGTGTGCTTCATTACGCATAAGTATTTCTGCAACGCCCAATATCGTGTTCATTGGAGTTCTGATTTCGTGACTCATGTTGGCAAGGAAGTCGCTTTTAAATTTGGAGCTTGCTTCTGCTTCTTCTTTTAGCGCGGCTATTTTTTCGAAAGGTTTTTTGATAAAGCCGGAAGCGATAATCGCTGCGATCAAACCAAGGAACAGACTGACAATTCCAACCACGAGCAGGCCCCGGTCAATGTACAGGAAAGGACTTTCCGGGAGCATTGCGGCCACGCCTAAAAGCCAGCCTTCTTCTGATCCGCTGACAGGCCGGTATACGGTTATGCGCTGAACCCCTGCAATGGAGTAATTAAGTATTCTTGCTTCCCTGTCAACTCCCTGCCTGATGTTATTCATGATTGTTCTGTATGATAAATCCATATCAGCTAAATCGATAAAATCAACTCTGTTCTCTACCCATGCAGGGTCTGGATCTGCTATAAGATGTCCTTCGGTATTGTTTATGAATATGTGACCTGTTCTCCAAATTGCAAAAGTTGATAACAAATCCGAAAAATAGCTGATGGGAAGAGTAAGTGTCAGTATGCAATCGTTTTTCCCCTGGAGAGGAGCGGCCAAATGAAAAGCAAGACCATCGGGTGCAAGAGTAGTGGATGTTATTATGATATTACCCAGGAATAACTGCTCCAGGTATTTTTCTTTTAATTCCATTGGAGAAGCTGTCATTAATCCAAACGAAGCCAAGAGTCTGTGTTCGCTGTCCCAAACCGCCATTCCGGTAAAATCGGGATACTGATTTTTTATATCAGCTAAAACATTGTTCCAATGTACCTCTTCATAAGAGCTTAACATTTGGGCCGATTCGGCGGCCTTTAACTTTAAGGTATTAAGCTCACTGCTGATAAAATGATCGGCAATATCGGATATAAGCATCAAGTCAGTTTCCTGGGATCTTTGGATACCGCTTCTTACCGTGACTATACCAACCAGGACACTGAAGGCAATAATAACCAGTGTGGTTAGGAATATAACAAGGATAACTCTGATTCTAATTAACATTTGGCAATATCCGCCTTAGTTCTATGCCATAAGCTTCGTTATATGAATCTGTTTTTTACTCATTGGGAGAATTGTAGCCCTTTCCTATTAAAACTTCAAGTAATCGGCACAAGATGAGCTGGTAATTATTACATGTATGGAGTATCATGGATCTGTGAAAAAGATATTTGCTGTAATTATTTTTATTTCCTTTTTAGCCAGTTTATCTGCAGAAGAAAATAACCACACTTTTTACCTGGGCGCTTCCATTGGTATATTGGACGGGAGGTCTGAGTTCATTGTTTATAGATCTTCAAATTCCAAAGATTATTTGAGCGAGCTGCTCTGGGAAATAAAACCTCTAACGTATGTCGGTGCGGATATACGTTATGTTTGGCAGGATGAATCAATTAGATGGGGAATATTTGCGAACTCTTCCATCAAATTTGGTTTTTCCGGTACTACAGGTTTAATGGAAGATAGAGACTGGATGGATGATGTATATCAAAATTTTTTAACACATTATTCTGTTCATGAAAATAGTACAGAAGATTCCGTATTAATTGATATAAACGCAGGAGTATCATTTAAGATATTTGATATTTTTTTATTAAAACCGTTTCTTTCATATAGTTTTATGCGGTTTTCCTGGGCTGCCAGCGGCGGTTCATTCTTATATCCTCCGGATTATGATCCGGAGCATGCTTATTTAATACAACCAATTGATGTAATTACTTTTACTCAAACCTGGCATATGCTCTCCCTTGGAATTAATTTTTTTAGCGGTTCCAACCCGTATTTTGATGTAGAAGCCGGAATAAAACTTAGTCCTTTAGTCTGGTGTTCATCGGAAGATAACCATATACTCAGGGATTTAATTATTTCTTCGGATTTATTTCTGGCTTTACTGTTTGAGCCAAGTTTGCAATTTACATTTAAGAATAATGATTTTTCCCGTATATCATTAATAATGAAATACAGGTATATAAGCGGTTTGCGTGGTGACAGTGAATATAGGGAAAATGGCATTCTCTTGTCAGATATTCCTGGAAATATTGGAGGTACAGGTTTTTCTGCCTTTGAAATCGGACTTGTTTTTCACTTTTTAAGGGTAATGTTTTGAAATGATATTCCAGAGGTAGTGATACAGTTGTGAAGGTAATGCCTGTTATTGACGCTTATTACCTTTAGGATATATAATGAGATTGCTTATTGTATATGGAGGCATGTAATGAGCAGCCAATTTAATGCTAAAATTCTTAATCCTTCTGACGAAACTTTTAATGAACTAAAAACCGGCAATTATCCTTGGTGGGATAATTTAAAGAAAAACGAAAACATCTCTATTCAAATTCGTAAAGATAATACAATAGATGTATATTACAATGGCGGAGCTATTCTTTCAAATTTAAAATACGATAAAAAGATAAAGGAGTTTACTGCTAGTATTCATTCAAAATTTATTCCGTTAAAAAAGGAAACTGGAAAAAATCCAAACCAATTGCTTTCTTTATCTTCAAATGGTGTAAGTTTTTCTAAAGAAATTGAAACAATGGAATTTCTACAATTTGAGAAGAAAGAACTAACAAAAATAATAAACCGTATAAATCAGTATAATGATGCCAAGTCTGAAAAAGGAATACAGTTTAAATTTATAGCCAATGATCCTTTTATTATTGACGCTGAATTTCAATTTGGTAATACCCTGCGATTTGATTTGGTTCGTTTGGATAAGAAAGAAAAGAAAATTGTTTTTATTGAAGTAAAAACAATGGGAGATCCAAGGCTGTTTGTTGAAAAAAAGAATAAAAAAGAAAAAAAGGCTGCATCGGAAGATATTAATAGTCAATTAAAAAATTACTATGATTTTGCTGAAGCAAATACAGATAGTATCCGTGACTACTATAAAAAAGTATTGCTGATTAAAAATGATCTAAAACTAACTAAACCAGAAGTCAAAGGATTATCATTAGATGAATGGGATGTTGAACTTAAACCGCTTCTTGTTTTTGGCGATTGTGAAAAAGAATGGATAAAAACAAACTCCGATAAAATATATCAAAAAATAAAAGATGTTGCCTATGGGACTTACTATTTTGCAAAACCGGAATACTCTCTTGATCTTATTCCAACGAGTAACCATAACCGGCATGTTTATAAATGATTTTGAACTTTAAAATCCATCGCGGCACAAAAGAAATCGGCGGTACTTGTGTTGAAGTGTGGACAGATGAGGCCAGAATTGTTGTGGACATGGGAATGCCTCTGGTTAATCCTGATAGAACTCCGTTTGACGAAAAAGAAATAGAAAAACATTCCAGAGAAAAATTAATTCAAGATAATATTTTGCCTAATATACCGTCTTTATATGAGGATCGCTCCAATACCGCATTGATTATATCCCATGCACATAAAGACCATTACGGGTTTATGAAATATATTAATTCATCATGTCCTGTATATTTAGGTTTTGGAACACAGTTATTAATAGAACTTACAAATACATTTGGGGACAACAAATGGACTATAAATAATGCCAAACACATCAAAAATGGCAAAAAGTTTAAAGTTGGAGATATAGAAATTACTCCATATCGAATGGATCATGCTGCTTTTGATGCGTATGCTTTTTTGATTGAGGCTCATGGAAAAAGTATTTTATATTCAGGAGATTTTCGGCTTCATGGCAGAAAAAGCAAGGATTTCCAGTGGTTTTGCAATGATGTAAAAAAACCTGTTGATTATCTGCTTTTGGAAGGTAGTACAATAGGGCGTCAAACCGAACTATTTTCCACAGAAGAAGAACTGGAAGAACAATTTGTCAAAACTTTTAAGAAGACTAGCGGTATTAACCTGATTTATGTTTCAGGGCAGAATATTGATAGGATCAAATCAATTTATAATGCATGCAGACAGTGCAATAAAATATTTTTAATTGATTTTTATATTGCCAATGTATTAAAAACTTTGAATAAAAAAGCAGATAACACTATCCCCTTTCCTTCACGGGAAACTTATTCTGATATAAGAGTTTATTATCCTAAACACTTAACTAATAGAATGCTAAAATTTGTAAAAAAGCCGGAAACTATTTATCCTTTCAGACCGTATAAAATCGGCAAAGATGAAATTGACAAAATGGTAAGTCAGTTGGTTATGATTGTAAGGCCGACAATTCAATATGATCTGGAACGCTACCTTAAAAAGTACGAAAATGGCTGTTTTATCTATTCAATGTGGCATGGTTATAAAGATAAGCCGGGAAAGACAAAAGATTTTCTTGATTTTATCGCAGGTAAAGGTATGCCCATAAAGGACATTCATACTTCCGGTCATGCTGATTTATTCGGTCTTAAACGCATGGTAGAAGCGGTAAAGCCAAAACATATAGTCCCTATTCATACTTTTGAAGCAGCAAGCTATGAGGAATATTTTCCCGACGAAAATGTCGTTATACTAAATGACGGCGAAACAGTTTAGGGAGAAATTAATGGTTTTAATACATTACATTTGGGTCTTGTTTAACATCTCTGCTGCTGCAATTCGGACATTGTACCGATGTCCTTAATATCGGGGTTTTGTTTAAAAATCTGGTCTTGCAGGATTTGCATATATAGTATTGCTTTGCCAATGGTTGATTGCTTGTCTTAATTTGTTTTCTCATAACATTTTCCTCCAGGACAGTATATAATAGCTAACTGCCAGGCCTGACCAGCCGGAAGCCGGTTTCTGCACCATATCCCGATGGATTAAGGCTATACCGACTGGCTGAACGCAGGTGCTGCTCGTGGCCGGACCAGCTGCGAAGCACGCGGTCGCTGCCGGAAGCCGGTCCCCCAGAATCAATCTGCGCTTCACTGGGATTTACACTGTACCAGTCCCAACACCATTCCAATACATTACCATGCAAATCAAACAGATTCCAGGTATATTCCCATTCCGCTTCGGTAGGCAGACGATATCCGTTGGCATTACGGTTCCATGTTACGCTCCGCTCCCATCCGGTACCGCTTATTGTATATGCAGGGGTAAGACCTTCTGCCTGGCTCCGCCTGTTGCAGTATTCTACAGCATCAAACCAGCTTACATTTCCTACTGGTAAACTCGGCCCCCTAAGCTCACTTGGATTTATCCCCATTATTTCCTCATACTCCGCCTGTGTTACCGGATGCCGCGCTATGGCAAAAGTGCCGCCGTCTATCAAAACAAATACCGTTCCGGTGTAACGAAATGTTTCCCCTGCTCTAATCATGGGGTTGTCTGATCTATCAATGCTAAGCAAAATGCTGTTTTCATCGAAGTCCATCGTTCCTCTGACAGCGTAATAGACATAATCTTCAATATGCCCTGTATCATCATGGGAATCAAATACTATCCTGTTGTTTTGAATAAGCGCCATTGCCCTTGTGCTGATACGTCCTGAAATATACCAGAAAAAGTTTATTTCGCGATGGTCCCCCTCATCAAAAATGTCCCAAATATGAATATAATTATTTACATCGCCCCAGCGTCCAACATATGTTTGAGGGGGCATTGAGATTACAGCAGCTTCAAAACCCTCTGTCGTCTGGTTATTTTCCTCGCTGGTTTCAGCAGCTATATTTGTTATTCCGCCGATTTGTTCCTGGGTGCTGCTATTTTCCCTATTGCCTCCGCTGCATCCCAAAGCCGCTATCATTACTATGGTGATAAAATATAAGCTAATTATTTTATTCATAAAGTCCTTATATTACATTAACTTTTAACAATAAAAAACCCGTCCGAAGACGGGTTTAAGCTCCCCCGCACAGATTCGAACTGCGGACCCAGTGGTTAACAGCCACTTGCTCTGCCAGCTGAGCTACCAGGGAATGCGATACATTTCTTTATGCTATAAGTAAATGCTTGCATCACAAAGAAATAGCGTTTTTTAACGCTGAATTCATTTTATACGAATTGTCCGTTTTGTGTCAAGTCGTCCGTTATACTTTGTCGATTCCTTGTCGATTTAAGGCATTGCGGGGTCTGGTATTTTCATGTTCAATTCATCATTTAGTTTTTTGAGAAACGCTCTGCCGGCAGATCCCAGATAGCCGTAGGCCTGGCCGTCAACAGCATAGGGCATTTGTTTTTCCCCGGTCTTTACCAGCTCCTCATGATAGGCTCCCATTTCGTCATAATTCCCATAAACAAAAGGCTCATACCTGAGATAAGAAACAGCGGTGGGTTTTTTGTACGGTTTCCCATTTTTATAATATTTCCGCATATAGATAGTCAGGTATTCTGCCCCGTCCTCTTTGTCCTCATATTCCTTCCAGTATTCCGTTCCCTCAAAAAATGATTCGATGAACTGATTGATGTCCTTTACAGTTTTTATGGTTTCACTTATCGGCGGGGGTTTTCTTTCGTCGAAAGGAACGTATGTTTTTGCCCTTTCCAATAAGGCAGAATTTTCAGATATTTTTTTTAATTCTTCATCGCTGCTATTAAGCAGGGCTGCTACGTGCCTACAAAATAATCCGGCATTCTCGAACGCAGGGCAGGTACAGGATGCCTTTAGATGCTCTCCTTCGCCTTTGAACCTTACCTTGTATATGCGTTTTTTATCACTGCTTTGGACACGATATTCCAGCACATTGAAATTATAAAAGAGGCATTGAGCGAAGGCAATAGGCTTTATCATGCAGAAATGTATTAGTCTTTTTTGATAGCGTTTTTATTCTGTCGGTACTGGTCGATAACCGCCTGCATATCTTGTATCAGGTTAACGTGTAGATTTGCAGGCTCCTTCCCCGTAGTTAAATATTCGACTGTCGTTCCTAAAACCTGGGCTATTTTCTGCGCTTCGTCTGCCCTGGGAAGATTTTCGCGCCTGCGGTAGGAGTTATATGCTCCTAAAGAAAGCCCTGCCTGGTTCACGACGTATTCGATAGTCAGATTGCTTATCTTGGCAAGGGATTTCACCCTTTCGTAAAAGTCAATATAGTCCATGGGCTAAGTATATTCAGAAAATATTGCTTTTACGCCAAATTAGCCATTGACTTTTGAACCCATAGGCTACAATAATAGAGAATGATATTGCCGAAAGGCGATATTGCCGCCCACGTACATGTTGTTCTTCCACAAAGGGACATTGTAACAGGGCGGCTTTTTTATTTGTCCTTATACTTGTCAATAACCGCCTGCATATCATCAAGAAGACTATCCGGCGTATTCTCCGGATGTTTCCCAGATAATAAATATTCTACAGTAGTCCCCAGGGCCTTGGCGATCCGGTAGGTTTCATCTCCGCCTGGGAAGGTTTTTCTCGTTACCATTCCGCGGAAGGTTGGGTACGGGATATCACATTCTTTGGCTATGGCTTCCTGTTTTGTTTTCTTGACCTTAATTAGGCGGTTTACACGTCTCCAAAAGGACGCAGCATCAATATCCATGGTGTAATCTTGACATGAAAAGGGTTGTTTTATATGGCTTTTCTATTTTGTAATAGTTTTATATATGGGTAAAAATACCGATAATGTTGTAAATATGCAACTTTTGTAAATTATTCATTTATTCAGAAGCAGTGGGGGTCGGAAATGGAATGATTTTTCGGAAACCTGGCATATTGTCCCATTTTGCGGTTAATTCAGGTTTCTCATTATTATGGTTAAAGTTTCTATAATATCCAAAATGCACTATGTTTTCCTGCCGGGAATCTCTTATGTGCCTGTCATGGTTTTTTCTAAATCGTCTGACAGGGCTGCTTCATAATCCTTATTAGCTCTGATTTTTATAATTTCGCTAACCTCTTCAAAAACGCTTAACTTTGTTGATACAAGGTAATTGGTTGCCTCAGTAATTGTAAAGTCGTTTGTCTCCGCATATATGGCAACGGCCTTTTTAATGGACGGATCTAGCTTAACAAAACTGCCGTCCAGGTATTCTTCGAGGGCCTGGATAAGCTCTTTTTTTATAGTCCACTTATTTTTTTTTGCTGACTCCGAAAGGGCTTTGTGTAATGAAACCGGAATATCGTAAGAAATAGCCTGTACTTTTTTTTCTTCGCCGTTTGTTTTCATGCCTTAATTATCGGCTAAATACTAGCAATATACAAGCAAAATACCATAAAAAAATTAAAAAAACCCAACAAACGTCTAGTAAAAATAAAAAATAATCGAATTTTCTCATTTTTTTTGCCTGTGCCGCTTGACAAACTAGCCAGAAACTAGTAATCTGCTAGTAATTGACAAGTACCCTTGCGGCGACAGGGAGGTTGAGGGAATTGCTACAGCAGGGATCGCCGTTCCTGCATCCCGAAAGGGTGTGGCAATTCCCTTTTTTTATCGGAGGAAAAAGTGGCAAAGACCAGGGCAAAAAAAGAAGAACCAGAAAAGGTAAAGGTTGCATGGATTATCCCCACTGCTTTGAAACAAAAACTTTCAGAGCTGGCTCTTGCTGAAAGGCGATCCGTGAACGCCCAGCTTATCGTCTTGTTGGAAACTGCCATTCATCTCAAGGAATCAGAGGTTGCTTAATGAAGAACCAAAAAACGCAAGGTGAAGAAAAACCTGTCCGCGGGGAGCTGCTCGTTGTTAATGAAGCCTATAAATATTCCGGCCTTGGAAGAACAACTTTTTATGACTGTCTCAAAAAAGGAGAGATTCCTTATTTCCATCCGCCTCGGGGAAGGATGCTTGTTGACACAGCAGACATTGACGACTGGTTACGCAAATACAAAGTACAAGCCGGCGAGCCGGTAAAAATATGAGGAGGTGCCAATGAAATAATGTTGACGTTTTTTAATGGCGGGGTTTCCAAGCCACGAACCTTGGCCCCGCCACATTTCAAATCTATGGGAGGGAACGATGAAAATTTTTAGTAGAGGCTTCATTTACCGCACGGGAGTGAGGATTAAAGATTTTGGGGAGCGTGTCGGCCATGTCAAAATCCGGAACGTTTTTATTTTTCATGGACTTTCGGGCTGGATAGTAAATTGGGGTTTGAAAATGAAAGAATCCGTTTTCAGCAGCCCCATATCAGAACTGTAAGCATGAGAAAAGTTTTGTATCAGTTGTTTGTAAACGGCATACCAAAGGCACAGCCCAGGCCGCGAATGACAGCAAAAGGCCATGTCTATAATCCCAATTCTGCGGACGCATGGAAGGAAGAAATCAAAAATGTTTTCCGGCCTGTGTTAAAGCAAACAATTGATGAGCCTGTTTTTCTGCGGGTTAGTTTTTTTCTGCCGGGTAAGACATCCAGTGTTTCAGAACAAAACATTCCGTTTGAAAAAAAACCTGACCTTGACAATCTTCTAAAGGCAGTTATGGACGCCATGACCAATATAGGAGTTTGGAAAGACGATGCGTTGGTATGCGCAACAGATACAAGCAAATGGTACGCCAAGAAAAAAACTGGCGCCCAAATCATTGTAGAGATTTTTTAAGGAGAGGAAAAAATGAGCAAGGTAGTACAAAATCAAAAACCGACGTTTGAAGATATTCAGCCGGTTATTGATGAACAGATTGTGGAAACTGTCCACAATATTTTTGAATCGGTCATTGGGTTAAATCCCCTGGATGATCTTTTTATGGATTTAGCCAATCGGCTTATTGAAGATCTCAAGGCGAATTCTCTTTTGGATTTTAACCTTGAACTTACTGATGATCAAAAGGATCAGCTCCGTAAGGCTGTTAAGAATAAAGGCCAAGAAACAGTACAAAATTACAAGGCTAATCTTTCCAGTGATATACGGACAAAAACAGTTTACGGTCTTGTAAGAGAAAAAACGACCGAAATTGCGGACGCTGTTCTTTCTTCTATCGGGCAGGAAATTAACCGCGGCGCCGTAATAGATGCTCGTGCGGTCCAGGCCAATTCAAAAAATGACAAGTACGATGAAGTCCTTTTAAGAAAAAGCAAACATTCCGGTGATATCACAATCCCCACAAGCGTAATTGTCCTGTCTACAAATTGCGTAGATGTAATTAAAGCGTCATGTCAGCAAGCGAAAGACGGCGAAGATCCGGAAGCAGCCGAAGGGGACGCTGCGGATAAGCCTAAAAAACCCAGAAAGAAAAAGGGCAAATAAAAATGATTAAGACCGTTGGTGAATTCGTCAGCCTGGTAGAAAAAATGCGCAATGCGCAAAAGCACTATTTCCGAAGTCGTGGAATCAGCGAGCTTAATGTTTCAAAGGCTCTGGAAAAGCGGGTTGACGATGAAATCAAAGATTATTACAGGCGCCAGGCTGAAAAGAAACAGCCTGGTTTGGGAATAGAAACATGAAACAGTGGGGTAAAGCAGCGGCAGCTTGCATGGCTCATAACCATGATGTCGGAGGTTCGAATCCTCCCCCCGCTAAAACCCTTATACGCATGTGGCAGTTAAGCTGTCTATTTGTGCAATTTGTTGTCGGTGTGTGTTGCACGGAGAAACGTAAACCGTCGAAACGGGTAGCAGTCGGTACGCGGACTGTCCGGGGTGGGTGTAGCGGAAGCCATTGGTCTGAACGGTGTTTCGGCCCGGCAGATCAATGGTGTTTTTTTTGGCCTCAAGGGCATTTCTGGACGCAGTTCCCCTCCCAAATCACTGCGAACAGAGCCCTTCCCGGCAGGGTAAAGCCGGGACTTGAATCGGTTGTCTAGTGGTAAGACATGGCGGGTTTTGGTCTCCTTTACTGCCATACGATGGTTCGATTCCATTCCGGTTCATCCAAATTTTTTATGGAGTAATTTGTGGAAGAACTTAAAACAATGTCCGAAGCGGTGCGAAAGGTAATCGAGGATTATCCTGCAGGGCATCAGTTTCACGGCAACCAGTTACACGATGATGTCGCTATGCTCTACACGCCTGCCAGAACCATGTATACGGATACGTTAATGCGAATGATGCGCCGGCATTGCAGTCATCAATATATAACCGTTGACCAGAACAAAAGTCTCTATGAAAAAAAAGAGTACAGAACGATAGTCAAACAGCCAGAAAAAACGGCTCCGGAAATAGAAAAAAAACCTGTCATTCCAACAGGGGTTTTGAAGCAGGGAGAGCTACCCCTTTTTAGTCATGGTTTTTTGGTGTTTTTTTTGGTTGTTTTTTTCGGTTTGACCTTGGGCTTAGAAACTGGTTTTGCCTCGACTTTTGGGCGTCCTCTTGTACCCCCTTCCCGAATGGCTTCCAGATCAGGTCTTAAGTATACACCTGCAGTGCCTATGAACATGAAGGGTTCTCTTTCAAATCTTTGTAGCCTTTTGTTTACTGCCTCTGATGATATTCTCAATTCCTGGGACATGCTCAAAACGGTAAAAATTTCGATTTTGACCCGTGTTTTACAAGAGGGGCAAATAAGTGTATATCCTTCGATTTCCATATATATAAGTCTACGGCAGAATCACTATATAAATCAAGTGGGAAACGGTAAAAATGTCCAAACTTTTAGACTTTTTACTATGCAAATGTATAGTAAAAAAACGGTCAAAATGTCCAAACTCTTGGACATTTTCCTATACATTAGTATAGTAAAAAATCAAAAAATTTACGATTTTTCAGAAATTTCTTCAAAAAACCTTGACTATCCCCCTGGGCTAGTATATTCTATAAATGTCCAAACTTTTGGACAATTAAGAAAACAGACCCCGGTAATACCGGAGGCTGAAAGGCACCCTATAGGGGCCGAAGGAGAATTTTATGAGAGAACGGGAAACCGAGTCAAAACTTGACAAAGCCTTTGCAAATGAACTAGCAAAGGTCGGTAACGGAAACGGAGGGCGTGAACACAGATTTGCCCTCATGGAAGAACTAAAACTTTGCTCTGATTCACTTGGCGATCGTTATAACTTCGATATTCATGTCCAAGGATACGGAAGAATTAAAGTTGCACTTTGCGTCGCTGCCACAATTCTAAAACAGGTTCATAGACATGAAAATCCAGCAATAACATGGGCGCAATCTGTAATGAGTTTATGGACAAATCGAAGTGATATTTCCAAAGCAATTATCAACATTCACCCTGCCATTTTGGATGGTTACTTCCGGAAATTAAGAAGATTTACGGAGGTATCTGCATGATAACAAAAGAACACTTTGAAAGGTATGTCGGTATCTGTGATGCGGATCCATTAGACCATGGTACTTTTCTGAAAAACTTTGCCAAAAAATTGGAGTACGAAAACACCGCAGATTTGGAAGAGGATATGTACATCTATGGTGTGTTGTTTGGCAATAGCGAAGTCGTCAAGCAGTTGTATCAAATGACTGATGATGAATTAGAAGCAGAGCGAAAAAACTGGGCTGATGAAGCTGGAAGGTTTGAGGTATCAAAATGAGTATCGCAGATTTTGACAAATTGATTGACAGGCTGAAAGAGAACGTAAAAGAAGGCAATGTGAATGCCGTTCTATTACAGATTATGGATATCGCTGAGGTAGCTCAGAAAACGAACAAAAAAGGGCTTCAGTTTATATTTACTACTTTGCGATTCAAAGCAGAGAAGGATTAAAGGAGTAAACAATGTTGAAAAAAGAAATCAAAGAGATAGTGATTAACCTGCTGGATGATGAAGAGCATCCCGCCGATGTGTACGAGGATCTGGCTGACCAGTATGGCAACCTGCGCAAGAACGACATTTTCGAATTCATTGCCAGGGAATATGTAAGAAGAAATCCGGAGGCAACAAAATGATAAACGTAACACTTACAATCCGAAGTGAAGAACACGCCAATGCCCTGGCTTTATACCTTAAGCGCATGACCTATGAGGACGCTTTAAGAAGAACAGATTGCGGTTATAGCGACGAGGACCGCAAAGAACAAGCGTACACATTTCTCAATGCAATAAATGATGTTCAAGATTGCCTTGCTAATGCGGGGTACTCTCCCCGATAACCTGCCCTGACGAGACCCGGCAAGGCTCCGGGTCGAAACCGCCCCTCCTCCAGGGCGGTCGGCGATTAGCCTCCAGCGCCTAGCGTTGGAAATAACAAACCATGTTAAGGAGTTTTACCATGGAAAACAAGAAAGATGCGAAAGCAAAGAAAGAGAAGAAGTTCAACAGCGAAAGGGTTGCCCGGAATGTAAAGAGTTCCCTCAAGGCAGTTTTCCCCAACGAAGCATTTGTTGTTTCGTCCCTTGTGGAAAAAGTAGAGGTACTTTACCCCGCTACATCCAAACTGACTACTGTCGAAGTCAGCACCTTCAAGTCCGTATTCTGCACCTTGTCAAAAATCAAGAAGGAAGAACTTGCATTTTCTCAGTACGAGAAAAAAGCAGTCTAACAAAAAACATTTGCCCGGGGAAACCCGGGCAGAAAGGAGAACACATGAAAGCAGGTAGAACGCTGCAAGAATTGGCCATTGAAATTGAACGACAAAACGAAGTCAAGCGAGACTATATCGCAAATACCGCCCAGATGCGGATGTCTGTTTCTGAACCGTTGGAAGGTTTTGTTGAAGATGATCCCGGTGTGCGGTTTCCCCGGCTGGAGATACAGGGCATGGAGCCATTTAAGATTAACGGCATAGCCCATGACCAAATCGGTACAAAGCTAGGCATTCCGTCCCGGTACTATGACCGAATGCTGAAAGAAGAACCGGAGCTGCTGGCAACCAACGTAAACCGCTGGTTTGAAAAAGAACCGACACAGCGCATGGTACGCACCCTGGACGGAACAGCCAGGGCGTTTCTTTCCGAAAGGTACCGCAGAATTGACAATCACGAAATTGCCCAGGCCGTGCTTCCTATGATAGCGGACATGAAGGGCGCCAATGTAGAGAGCTGCGAAATCACAGAAAAGAAAATGTATCTCAAAGTGATAAACAAAATGGTCCAAACCGAGATCGTCAAAGGCGACATCGTACAATCCGGCCTGATTATTTCTAACAGCGAAACCGGGCATGGTTCCGTAAGCGTTCGGCCAATGATTTATCGGTTGGTATGTTTGAACGGCATGATTGCCGCTGATGCCGGGCAGAAGAAGTATCACACCGGGCGGGTGAACGAGGGTGATGATAATTTTGAAATCTACCGAACAGAAACAATTCAAGCCGACGACAAAGCATTCATCATGAAGCTTCAAGATATCGTTCGGGCTTCCGCTGATTCAATCCAGTTTGAACGTATCGTTACTGCAATGAAAACCGGTACCACAGCGAAACTTACAGGCGAGGTTCCGGCAGTGGTAGAACTTGCGTCAAAGAATTACGGCTTACTGGAACACGAAGGAAAGAGCGTTCTTGAACACCTTATCCGCGGGGAAGATTTGTCTTTATATGGATTGGCAAATGCAGTTACCCGGCAGGCCCAGGACGTTGATAGTTACGACCGCAGTACCGAGCTGGAAATGACAGCCTGGCAAATACTGAATATGTCCCGCCGGCAATGGGAAAGTTTGAACGCCGCATGAGAATAATAATCTGGAAGCCGAGATTTCGGCTTCCAATTTTTATCAAACAAAAAATATGCGAATGCATATTAAAGAATTATATAGGGTATAGCAGTTACAAGTTTTATATCCATTTTGACTACATGAATCGCAAAACCGGATTTTATTCCGGTTTTGTTGATACTTGGCAGGGCTGGAGAGTAAACCGGCGCCGTGATGAAAAGCGGCGCAAATATTTTAGAGTGCAGGTTGTGGAATGAGAGAAATGAATCAGCATATAAAAGATTTTGTTAAAATTTTAGAAAGCATTAAACCTTCAAAAAATAATTACGAAGTTTTCAACGACTGGCTTGTTATGTCAGCCGCTTCTCTTTACTCATGGAAAAAAGATCAGAAAGTAGAAGGCGAATATTTAGAAATTGCAAATCAGTACAAAAAAGAAGAACTGGAGAAACATAGCGAATTACTTTTTATTGTTGTAGAGGCCTTGGAAAAAACAGAACAGGATGTTCTTGGCGAAGTTTTTAATGCCCTGGGCTTAACCAATGCAAGAACAGGACAGTTTTTCACGCCATATCACATATCAGAAATGATGGCGCAAATAGTTATTGGTGATACTGTTCTTCCGGACAATAAATTGCTGCGAATAAATGAGCCATGCTGCGGGTCCGGCGGAATGGTTATTGCCAGTATCGAGGTATTAAAAAGGCGTGGGTTTAATTACCAACAGAACGCCTACTTTATTGTGAATGATATTGACGCCCGATGCGCTCGAATGGCGTATATCCAGTTAAGCCTATTGGCCGCTCCGGCGGTGATATGGTGCGGAAACACTTTGACACTGGAAATGTATTGGCAAAGGGAAACAATCGGGTACCACATTGCAGATATAGATTTCCGTCTCCGTGCAGAACGTATACTTGAAATAATCAAAAACCCAGGACAGCCGGAAGCAGAGCCTGTTAAAGAAAAAATACCAGCAGAAATTAGATTGCCCTCTGCAAAAGAACCAGTACAGGGGGAATTATTTTAGTTTTCAATCCTGTTCGTAGAATGGGAAATTTTATTTTGAGGGAGTATTTATGCGAATAACAAATTACATGAACCTTCCAGAAGGATTTGTTAAAGCAGTTAGTGTCCGAAGGCATAATAAGCCTGGGCGCCTTTCCGCTACAACGCTTCTGGTTGGGACAAAGCAGATTCTTCTCATGGATCGTCACTGGGACGAACTGGAAGAAGATGCTGCGGATCACTTCTATGCAGTTTTTGGTTCTGCTTGCCATAAGGTGCTGGAAGGGGAAGGAGCCAATGATTTCTCCGAAGAATTTATGTCTTATGAAGTGGATGGAATTGTCATTACTGGACGTATTGATAATTACAACATGGAAACAGGTGTTATATCAGACTATAAAACTGTTTCAGTGTGGAAAATCAAATTCAAAGATTTTGAGGATTGGAGAAAGCAGGGTTTAATATACGCTTGGCTCCTCTTAAAAAACGGTTTTGAGGTTAAAACTTGCCGGTTCATAGCCCCAATAAAAGACCATTCCAAGCGGGAGGCCAAGCGTGATTCATCTTATCCGAAATGTCCTGTTTATGTCCATGAATTCGATGTAACACAGGAAGGTCTTGATGAAATCGAAACCTTTATCAAAGAAAAGGTTGCCGAATACAAGCAGTGTAAAGACTTGCCCGATGATGATATCCCCCCCTGCACCGCAGAACAGCGCTGGGAAAAACCTACAAAGTACGCAGTGAAAAAAGACGGTCGCAAAACAGCAGTGCGGGTTATGGATACTCCGGATGAAGCAATCAAATTGGCGACTGATCTCGGAGAAAATCATTCTGTAGAAACCCGGCCCGGGGAATCAATTCGCTGTATGGATTATTGCTCATGCTGGCAATACTGTAATTTTTTCCGCAATGTAGTTGCGGCCGCCGAAGTGCAAGAAGTAAAGGAGTAAACACATGGGTTTGGGAATTTTAGTTATAGGCTCCAGTGGCATGGGCAAATCTGCCAGTATGAGAGACTTTGACGGCCTTGCTGTAATTAACGTATTGGGGAAACCGTTCCCGTTCAAGAATGCAAAGGTTACGGCAGTAAAGGAAAGTAACCCTGACAAAATCATTCACATTCTTAATGGAGCGAAGGCCAATTCTATTGTCATAGACGACGCCGGATACATGATCACGAATTACTACATGGAAAACAAGGCGCCCATTAACGCAAAGATGAATGACAAGTATGCGGTGTATGACAATCTGGCCACAAACTTCTGGAAGGTAATCAATTCCATTGAAAAATTACCGCCGGAAAAAATTGTGTATATCTTTATGCACGAGGATGTTGACGGTGTTGGTAGAGTAAAGCCCAGGACTATAGGGCAGATTCTGGATAACAAAGTCTGCATCGAGGGTTATTTCAGTATTGTTTTGCGATCCGAAAAGATTGACGGACAGTACGTTTTCCGAACTAACACAGACGGTCTGTCGGTTACAAAAAGCCCGATGGATATGTTCCCGGAAACAATCGAAAACAATCTCAAAGAAGTTGACAAGATTGTACGGGAATACTATGGGATTAAGCCCGGTAAAACCAAGGAGGGTTCACAATGAGTTTCTGGAATGGTGTAACACCGCAATCCGTAGCAAGTGCAAAGGACGGATTTAAGGAATTTCAAATTGGCGAAAACGAGGCAATAGTAAAATCTGTTGTTGAAAAAGTTTCTGAAAGCGGAAACGACATGCTGGTTATCACTTTTGAAAATGATGAGGGTGCAGAAATACGCCATTACATTGTTGACGGTGAATTCAAACAGCAGAAATTAAAACAGTTTTACATTGCCTTTGGCATTCCGATTGGCGATATGAATGTGAATGGATGGCGGGGTAAGCGCGGTATTGTGGTATGCAAACAAGGCAAGCCCAATAACAACGGCAATACCTATAACCAGGTGAGCTATTTGCGGCCGCGCCCTGGGACAAACTCTGCTCCGAATAATGCACAGCGTAATCAGCCGGCGCAACAGCCAGCCCGGCAACCAGCTCCGCAGTCTTATGAACCGCATAATACTGAACCGGATTATACGCCGCCGGAAGAAGAGTTTACTGACGACATTCCATTTTGAGGACAGACAATGAAAATTCTCATAACCGCGCCCGGGGAGTTTACCGGCGCCAAACTGAAAGTTGCTGAATATTACAACGTAGAGCTGGCAGATGAAGGAACGGAAAGACAAAACAAAACGTTCCATGCACTGGTTCAATGTTATTGGACTTCCGGATGTCATTCATACACTGCTTATAACTATGAACATTTCAGATCGTTGATGAAGCTTTATTTGGGCGCGGGTATGGAGAAGTTTTGGAATCTGGCAAATGAAGACGGAACGCCATGTCCCATGGGACGGCCTGATCATAGGTTAAAAAGCTGGAGCGATTACACGAAAAAAGAACGGCAGTTAACCATTGATAACATCATAAACGAAATGTTTTTGGTAGGTGTCAATTCAAAACGGTTCAATGAAATCCTGCAGGGCATGGAAGATCGAGAAGCTGAAAGAGCAAAGGAGAATCAAGTATGAGAGTCGAAAAGATAGATTTAATGGGTTTACGGTTTTCTGATAACCGAGCCTACGGAGGCAAGGGAGAAATAAAAATTCTTGCCGAGGACATTAAACATAATGGCCTTATTAACCCAATAACAGTAAAGGAATTTACGGATGGTGGAGACGGAGATCCGCCATACACCGCCTATGAAGTTGTTGCTGGCCGTCGGCGTGTCGAGGCCGTGACACTGTTAGGCTGGAAGGATATACCCTGCCGTATTCTTGAAGGTGATGAAATCGAGCGGGCTGAGGAAATAGCTGGAAGCGAAAACATAAACCGCCTGGGTATGCATCCCCTGGACGAGGCAGAAATATTTACGAAGCTGCTGGAAAACGGAGAGCCGATTGAAGAATTGGCAAAGCGTTTTGACCGCCCTGCTTCTGCAATCTGGCAAAGGGTGCAGCTTCTATCGCTTAGTGATGACCTCAAGGCAATGTTCCGAAATGGAAATCTTTCCTTGCACGCTGCGGCCATGCTTAAGTCTCTGGATGAAAAAGGCCAGGCTGGTTTTTATAACAAATATAAAGACGGCTGGGCAGTAAAGCAAGAAAAAGAAATTGACATCAGGGAAGTAAAAACTTATATTTCCGGCCGGAATCATGACAGGCTTTACAAGTTCCTCATGGTGAAGGAATGCCAAACTTGCCCGAAGCGGACATATTACACTGACAAAGATTTATTCCCGGAACTGTCTGATGCGGAAGATGCCTGTCTGGATCATGAATGCTATGCAAAGCGCTGGAATGCTTTACTGGGTGCGAAGATCCGGAACTGCAAAAACGATAACCCTACTCATGCCGAAGCTGCTGTCCTGGTGATTGATAGCAAAATTAAAAAGTATTTAGACAAGGCTCCGACATTTGCGGATACGGTCTATGAAGTTAGAGCCGTTGGGTATTATGACGACGGGTGTACTGACAAGCCCGGCAAGACAACGGTTCCCTGTTTGCGGATAGAATTATCCAGTTACAGTGAAACCCTAAAGGTCAGCGTCAAATATCTGAAAAATCCTCAAAAGGAAAAACAGGTTTCCTCTGAACGAAAAACAAAAGACAGGTACGAATACTTTGAGCCCATTACAAAGCTTCTGGAATTGCCGGCAGAGGAAGCAAAATCAATTGTTGACGCTTTGACAAAAGGGAAAAAAGAAACATGGGAATTCCATAGCAAGGTGAGTGACATTGAAAGGAGTGTCCAAAAGTCAACTCATAAAAAGATTATCGAAAAGATGGCCAAAAATCCAAGTGAAATGAGCTTTGGGCTTTTTATTGAGGAATTCCTTGGCAATTTCGATGATAATACTTTTGCTGCAATCGCAGGTTCCTTGAAAATTGAGGATATAAAAAAGCTTTCGAGTGTAGTTTTGTATACTGCTTTGTTCGCTTCTACTTTTAGATCACACGATCTTCCCGTTTTTGAAGATTTACATAAGCCCATGAAGAAAACCCATTTCCAAAATATTCTTGATTGGGCAGGCATGTTACAAACGGAACTTATAGCAACGTACAAAGAAGAGATACAGAAGCTTATACCTCAAACGAAAGCGAAGGTAATAACAGATAAGGATTGCGAGATATGTAAATCTGCAAATCCAACCTGTTCTGATTGTTGTCTTATCTGTCTGAACCCATGCAATGGCAAACAAATTTGTCGCAAGGCCACGAAAGAAACAAAAAAACCTGCGGCAAAGAAAAAAGGTTCCGGCAAAAGGGGAATGATTAAAACATGAGCGAGGCTGTTATTTGCAAAAAAATTAAATGCAAAGACTACCTTACTGACGACGGGGACCCGGCCTGGTGTTACCGGGCTGGGTGTCCTGCCAATGTTGCAATAGCAAAATGTCCGAAAGTTTCCAGTGCGCAAAATGAGAAGAAAAAAACCACTAACGAGTGATGAGCTTCGAGCGTATCGAGAGAAACTGCAAGACAAAGCTTACATGGATAAGGCAATACATACCATTGCGGATAAAGCTGCAAGAGCATTGCCTTTAGCAAACTATACGAGGGGAAAAGAGAAAATGGCAAAGAATAAATTAACTGATCTTAATGATCATTTATTTGAACAGCTTGAATGGCTGACGGACAGAGACATTAAAGGCGAAGAGCTTGTTGAAGAAATCAAACGAGCCGAGGCAGTTATAAAGGTTTCTGCAAGTATAATCGCTAACGGGCAGTTGGTTTTGAACGCTGCGAAAGCTGTTGACGGTGCAATGGGAAAAATGAAGGTACCTCTTTTGCTGGGAGAATAATTGGTGAAAAAGTTTTACACATCGGTTCACATAAATTTTCTCAAAAAAGTAATTGCCGGCAGAAGCTATAGCGAAGTAGCCAGGCTGTTCAATGAGAGATTTGGTTTATCAAAAACCGATGGAGCGATAAAAACTATATTGACCAATAATAAGATAGGCAATAATCGAGGCCGTGGCATACCTCGTGAAAGGAAATACCAAGACAACCATTTGAACTATCTTAAAAAAATTGTTCCTGGAACGCCATATAAAATTGTTTTGGAAAAATTCAATAAAAGATTCGGATTTTCAATCAGCCTTAAGGCATTAAGAGCTGTATGTAAAAAATATCGAATTCAAAATGGTTATCTAGGATATTTTGAGAAAGGTCATGTTCCGTTTAATAAAGGAAATAAAGGTTGTTATTTCTCTGGGTGTGAAGTTTCATGGTTCAAGCCTGGGCATTCTCCTCATAACACATTGCCAATTGGTAGTGAGAGAATTACTGAATATGACTATGTAGAAGTCAAGTATTCAAACAGACCTGGCTCTCCTAGCAAAAGATGGAAAGGCAAGCACGTTATGATCTGGGAAGAAAAGAACGGTCCTGTCCCAAAGGGTCATGTAATACTTTTTGCTGATAGAAACAAACGCAATTTTGATTTGAATAATCTTATTCTTGTTTCCAGAAGAGAGCTGGCTGTTATAAACCGCTGGGGGTCTACTTTTGAGAATAAAGATCTAACACAGGCAAGCAAAACGATTGCGGCTTTAAGAATTCAAATTGCAGACAGAAAACGGAAATCAATAAAATCCAGCAGAAGAAAACTTGTAATTATAGACAATAACGATTGGAGAATTGTTATTGTCCGGAATGCCAAAGGACATTTTATTCCAGCCAGAAAATACGAATGGGGCTTGCAAGTTTTATCGGCAAAAGAATGTCCGCCCAGGAAAACAAGGGAGAGCGCAGAAGAAGATTTGAAGGCGTATGCCCTTAAAAGAGGATGGCAAAGAATATGAGGGAGGAACTATGACCTTACATGATGCAATAGACAAAGACCATTTCATCATTGACGACATACGATATGCGGATACTGAAATACAGGAAATGTCTATTGATGATTTGGAAACGCTGAAAATGCGGATAATGAAAAAAATCAGCGGCATATCCGCATCGTTAAAAGAAAAACAAATTGACTATGCCAACAGCGGCAAAAGAGCTTCAAAGAATTGGTACATGAACCGGAAGCTTGCGCTTTCGATAAACCAACGTGTACTGACTTATATTAGCAGCTTGATAAAAAAGAAAAGCAAGGCTGAAAAAACGTTCGGTGATTTCTTTGTGGATGCAGCGAATAAAGTTTTATCTGACGACTTATTCAACGAACTTCATAGCCTGGCTTTACAAAACATGGATATCGGGAGGGATCAATGAAAAAAATAAAACTGTTTTTAATTCTGGTGACAGCATTCTTAACGCTGGGTTCTGCTGGACCAATTTACGATTACATGATGATAACGCCGCCGGCCGACACGGTGATCTATTACTTCCGGCCGGAAACGGAGTTCATGCCGGAGCCGGTCCCGCCCAGGCGGAACGTTCCGGAAAGATACAAAGTATTATTTCAATTCACATCTACATTCTATGGCATCCCGCCCGGCGTGCTGGAAAGTATAGCCTTTGTTGAATCGGAGTTCCTGGCCACAGCGCAATCTCCGATTCGGTGTGATGGGCATAGAGATCTTGGGATGTTTCAATTCAATGACCGTTTTCTGAAATGGTATTCGGACACATACAATAGCGGTGTACTCTTTGATCCGTTTGTTCCGGAAGAAGCTATCAAAGTCGCTGCCCTGCACATCGTGTTTCTTTACGAACGATACGGAAATTGGCCAGACGTGCTGTTGGCATATAACGCAGGTATGGATCGGGTTGACAGGGACGATATCCCGGACAGTGCATGGAATTATCTGTTGAAAATCTACAGGAGCGAATCATGAGACACATTACAGAACGACAGGCCCAGGTGCTGATTTTTATAGAAAACTTTATTCAAGAGAATAATTATTCCCCTACAATTCGGGAAATTGCAAAGCATTTTAATATGTCCGCAAAGGGTGCTTTTGACCATATTTTTGCGCTTCAAAAAAAAGGTGCCATTCATTGTGTATATGGCAAGGCAAGAACCATAACTTTAGCAAAAAAGCAGGGGATAGAAGCATGAAAAAAGGGTCAAAAAACCTACCTGTAGGTAGAACTGTGAAGCCGAAAACCCAAAAAGGTAATTCTACCCCAAAAAAGAAAAAAGCGCCCCCTGTTCGCCGTTTTTTTGAAATCAAAATAAAGGTTCCAGCAGATGATTTTACCCGCGGACAGACCTATTTCCATGAAGAACGGTATGCGTCCCGGTACATACTGGACGCTTATCTGGAAAGGGTAAACCGCGCTGAGGCAAATAACAAATCGTCAAGGGCAAGGATACTTGCCGGAAACATGGAACTACTACTGCCAATCTTAAAAGAAATGCACACACAGGGGATGTTAGATTTTCTTTTAACCGCCGGGAGGGAACATGGCAAGACCAGAGAGGCGTGATGTGGACTACTTTCCATTTTTTGCAAAGAGAGGAAGAACTCTTAATATTCTTCAAAGTAAATTCGGTCTTGAAGGCATTGGTTTTTTCACAAACTTAATGCGTTTTCTTGCGCTTACTCCGGATCATCATTACTGCATAAAAGACGACATTGACAGGATGAATTTTTTTGCGGAAATCGGAGTACAGGACGAGCGGGGAATCGAGATGATCGAGCTGATGATAAAAACAGAAAAACTGGACGGGGAGCTTTGGGAAAAACATCGAGTAATTGTTTCAGAAGCTTTTCTGGCTTCGCTCAAAGAAGCGTATAAAAAGCGGAATAATGAGATTATTACCATTGAGGAAATCAGGGAAAAATTTGAAAGGGGGTGCAATAACCGAGTTTCCGGCACCGGAAACCCAGTTTCCGTGTCCTCTAAGGATACAGAAACCGAGTTATCGGATCAATATTTGGACGATAACCCCCAAAGTAAAGTAAAGAAGAGTAAAGTAAAGAAGAGTAAAGTAAATATACCGGCTTCGCCGGATGTTTCCGATTCTTCTTCCCCTCAAAAATCTGAAAAAACAAAGAAGCTTCCCCTCCGGGAACGAGAGCCTGTTAACGACATGGAGCGTGTTGAAAAGGCATACCTTGAAAACTGGGATTATCTTTATGCCCGGCAATTAGTCAAAGCGAAAGAACCTGTTGTGAACTGGAATAAAACCCGGGCGCTGCTTAAAAATCTCTTTGAAAAACTGGAGCCAGAAACAATTATCCTGGGATTAAAAAATGGATTGTCTGATGACTGGGTTATTAAGACAAGTTATTCATTGCCGGTCATTTTATCGGCAGCCGTGCTTAACCGTTTGATAAATACAAATACTACACAGCAGGGACAAAGCGAAAAAAAATCACTGGAATAAGGAGAAATGAAAATGAGCGACATGGTCAAGGAAAAAAAGATTTATACCCTTCAATGTGAAAAACATGGAGAGTATACCGGCGAAGGCTATACCCTTAATTTCCCAGGTATGGGATTAAAAGAGTTTAGCCCTATGTGTTCGGAATGTGAAAAAGAAGCTGAACTTGAAAAACAGGCAAAACAGGAAGAATTAGAAAAGCGTTATGAACTGCAGCGAATTAAGGAAATGAATATTGAGCCGCGGTTCTATGAAGCAACGCTGGATAATTTTGATGCGTATAATCCGGAGCTGAAAAAAAATCTTGAAGCTTGCCGGGCATTTATGGAAAAACCAGACGGAAAGATTGTAATGCTTGGCGAAAACGGAAACGGCAAAACGCATCTTGCTATTGGAATACTGAAAGAATTAGGCGGTGTTATTTATACAGCCTATGAAATCGGTGTGAAGCTTCGGCAGAGTTACAACGGCGAAACAAAAGAATGGGAAGTGTTTGATGAGCTCTGCACGGTTCCGCTTCTGGTTATTGATGAAGTGGAAAAAATAAAAGATTCAGAATCAAAACAAAACTGGGTTTCCTATGTGGTTGGTAAACGATATGACCGTATGCTTCCCATAGTTTTTATTGGTAATTGCCATACGAAAAAAGATTGCAAAGAACCGCAACCGCCATGTAAGCGCTGCCTTGAGTATCACCTTGAAAACGACGTGCTGTCAAGAATTATCGAGGACGGTGTTATTTTGAAATTTGGCAGCGATGACTACCGGAGAAAAATCAGAAATGTAAAAGGAGTAAACAATGTTTGAAAAATGCCATTGCGGTACGGGATTGAATTACAGGGATTGTTGCAAGCCTTATATCAAAGGCAAGAAGAATGCGCCCACAGCGGAAGCCCTGATGCGCAGCCGGTACTCTGCTTATGTGGTTGGCGCCATTGATTATATTTTCAGCACCTGCAGCGAAAACATAAGTTCAAGAATGGATTATGAAAGTACAAAGAGATGGAGCGAAAAAGCAACCTGGCGGGGTTTTAAGATACTTGCTGTTAAAGGCGGCGAGGAAACTTCCGGCCGGGGAACAGTGCATTTTGAAGCGTACTATGAGCAAGAGTTTATGAACCATATTTACCATGAGATTGCCAATTTTGAAAAAGAAAATGATCGTTGGATTTATGTCGGCGGTGAAATAATACCGCAAACAGTAACACGTATTGGCGATAAAGTCGGACGGAACGATCCCTGCCCATGTGGGAAGCCAAAAAAATATAAGCATTGCTGCGGCAAGTAAGGAGAATGTATGAAAAACAAATTGCCGGATTTGCAGAACATTTTATTTTCCATGATGGAAATGTTAGATGATGATCAATTGGATGATCTGAAAAAAACATCTGATGAAGAATTTGAACGAAAGGTAAAGCGTGCATTGGCATTAAATGAATTGGCAAGAACAGCGGTGCAAAACGGTGTCTTGATGGTAAATGCTGCGGATAAATTATACGGTTTGCCGGTATCGGATCAGTTACCATTGATACCGCCTAGCCCTGCGGAAACTCCCATGCTGTTTGATTCCAAGCGGAAAAGCCTTGTTCCACTTCCGAAGGATAAGAAATGAGAATCTATAGTCTGGCTTTAATTGCGTTCATAAAAAAGAAAGCCTTAACCGTTAGTTCAACAAAGGAACTGGTTGTTCTTGTAAACAAGCGGTTTGGAATTGAGCTTTCATATAACCAGATGCGAGGAATAAAACGCTATTACGGTATTTTTTCAGGCAAGGCGGGACGGCAGACGATTTTCTCTCCGCAAATAATTGATTTTATGAAAGAGAGAGCTCCGTATGTTACATACAAAGGATTAAAAAACATGGTAAATAGCCGATTCAAAACTCGGTATACTACGGAGCAAATACGGAACGGCAGAAAAAACCATGTGAAGTTACCAAAGAAAAGATTTCCGTTGTTAACAGAAATAATAGACAATCAAGGATACCTTAATATCAAAGTTTCCACTGATTCTTTGATACCAAAGGAGAATTGGAAAAGGAAACATATCTGGATATGGGAAAAGGTAAATGGCCCGGTACCGAATGGCCATGTGTTAATTTTTCTTGATGGTTGTAAAACAAATTGCGTTATAGAAAATCTTGCTCTTGTAAGCAAGGGAGAACATGCTTTGCTAAACCAGTTTGAGTTGCGTTTCAAAGATCCAGAAATGACAAAAAAGGGAATAAAAATTGCTAGACATCGTTTGGCTGTATGCAAACAGATTAAAGAAAGGAGAAATAACAATGAGCGAATTTGTTGTAAACACTGATTTATTTGGAAGATATGCAAATATTCCAACCAACCATAGCGGGCGAAAATTTATTTATAAAATTGTTTCATTGTACAAAAGTAATTGCTATTGTGATGTTCCAATACTTTATAATTCTGAACCGACTTTACATAAGGATATTGTTCCTGTTTTGAATGTAATTTGTTGCGGTGTAGATGAGTCAAAAGTAATTAGAGTTGCTTTGAAAGATTGCGAAATACAAAAAGCAAGTGGAAAAACATATACCATGAATGACGATTTGTATTTTAAGCTCACTGATGTTGGAAAAAGAATATGGGAGGAAGAAATAGAAAGAATAAAAACATTGCTTCCTGGACATGATTGGCAAATACCTTATGTTGAAGATGAATGGGTAAAAGAACAATTATGGGAGCTTTTTAAGCTGTTTGGTAAACACGTAAACAATGGTTTTGATTTGTGTATAACTGATCTTACTTTTGAAAAACCAATTAAGGAGAAACAAAATGAAGGTAGTAATTGAACGTGGTGAGTACAAGGGAAATGCCACTGTAACAATCCGCAGGGACACAGAGGAAATGGACAGATTTCCTTTTTCGTTTGGGCTGGGCAAGGCAAAGTTATTGTTGCAGGCGCTGAAACAAGAACCAGACTTTATTGAAAAGTTTGTGGAAGAAGAGGGAGAGTAAAAAAATGGAAACAAAAGTATCAATGCCAGAGTTTATTTATCAATCAAATGAAGATGGTGAGATAACACGTATTTCTCCAGTTATTGGATTACAAGATTACTTTGCAGGGCAGGCTTTAACAGGAATTATTGCTTTTGATTGTAGTCATGAAATGGCTGTTGGGCTAAGAGCAGAATTGGCCTACAGAATAGCCGATGCCATGCTTGTAGAGCGTGAAAGGAGAGCAAAAAATGGGACACGAAATTGAGTTAAAGCTGACGATGCGAGAATCTGATTTTATTACCGAATTGCTTGGTAAATGCAATTACGGTGAGGGAAGCGATGTACGTCAATCATTTGAAGAAAAATTGGAAACAGAACGCTTGCGAATTGTGCAGATGATAATGGGAGGGAATGGACAATGAGAATTGTTAACAAGGAAATTACAGACATTTGCCTTGAGGCTGCAAACTTAAAAGCAGAAATTATGTATTGCAAGGCTGAAAATACAAGGCTTAAATCAGAAGTGGAATTTCTTCGAGAGCTTCTCGGGCAAAGTATTAACCGTTTGGCAAACGAAAAATATTGCGAAAGATGCCCTATGAAGATCCATTCAAAAGCAATTAGTAATTTGCCTAGTTGTAATGATTGCGGGAAACAAAAATTTTGCGCAAGTGTACCGCCGTTAGGAGAGTGGGCAAGAATAAACTGTATGCATTGGCAAAAGGGAGAGAGCAATGGTATTGGGTAAAAGATTCATTAGGGACGATGACATACTTTCTACTTTTTATGATGAGGACAGAAAGCGTGTTGAAGTAAGCACAGGTGAAATAACTTATTATTGTTATTGCACAGAAGATGAACATGTCAAAGCAATAAAGGAGCTGGAAAAGAGAATGTCAAATGTGAAGGAAAAAAGATGAAGCCGATTTTATTCAGCACGCCGATGGTTCAAGCTATTCTTAATACAAAGCCTGGTGTATGGCCGCCGGAACCAATAGATCCCAATATGCCGTACAAAAGCCAAACAAGACGGGTTATTAAAAAGAAATACATTGAAATTGATGGAAGGGAAGTTTTATTAAGTGGCAAGCCTGTGTATGAGCCTTTAGGTTTTATGACGGTAACTGGCATTAAACGACCAAAATATCAACCAGGTGATGTTCTTTGGGTAAGAGAAACGTGGGGAATAGGAATAGAGCTTGCCGGAAGGTTGATATATAAAGCTAATTACGTTAATAGCAATAAATATCCGCTTGCCGACGGTGAGAAATGGAAACCGTCAATCTTCATGCCTCGAGAGGCAGCCCGAATGTTCCTTGAGGTTAAATCAGTACGGATACAAAAGTTACAGGAAATGTGTGTTGCAGATTGTGTCCACGAAGGCGTTCAAGTCGGCAATGCGTGGACGGTAAACGCAAAGCCTGCCTTTATGAAATTATGGGATTCGATTAACAAAAAGCAAATATACTCATGGGAATATAATCCTTGGGTGTGGGTTTACGAATTTATGAGGATCAAAACATGAAAAGAAATGAAGAAGAAAGGCCAAAAACTTATGACTTTCTAAAAGTAGTTGAAGGCATAAAAAAGGAAAAAGAAGTTTCTGAAAAGGAAGCGTTTAAGGCATTACGGAAGTTTTACCTTGAATTACTCGAAGCTGAATTTAGCATGGAAGAAGCAATGTCATTTCTTGCAGCGATATGCAATCAAGCGAAAGGGTCCCAAGATGGTATATAGCTTTGCAAGAGGACACAAAATATATTTTAACGATGTATGGCGTTATGAAGATAACAATGAACCTGTTGAAGGTAATGAGCGTCCATGTATTAGATGCGGAAAAATGCCAACGCCAGAAGGATACGATGCTTGCATTGGTTTTATACAGGGAGTGGCATCTGCCTGTTGTGGACATGGCAACGTGGAAAAGACAGAAGAAATATGGCGTTATTACACGCCTACTGATAAAAAACTTTAGGAGCAATTTTGAACGTGGTAACGCTTTATAAAAACACTCAAACAGAAGGGGAATATGTTTATAAAGATTTATGGCAATTATCCGCATATAAACCGCAGGCTCTTTTTGATTCGGGGTTTACATCGGAGCAAGCAGAGTACATTTTTCCGGACGGTTTCATAATTAAAAAGCATGAGGGGAAAGATTGTCTGGAAAAAGGAAATTATCTGTACGAAGTATTTACCAATCCGGCCGGAAAGCCTGGGATAAGGTTAATATACGGAGGCGCCACAATCTGCAGTGAATTGCGAAAGCCAGGAGAAGAACCAAAACAAGAACCAAAGCCGGAAAAGAAAAGCACTGCATGGATTCCGCAAATGGTTAATGGTGAATGGGAAATATACTGAGGGTTGACATAAAAAAGTGGCCATTATATATTTTTTTCGTACACATTGAATATAACGTACAATACAACACAAGACGGACAAAACGAAATCTAATAAAATTTGACATAAAAATTCTTCACAGATATACTTCGGGCTGTGGGAGAATAATATGTACACGAAACTTGAAAAGCGGGGGGCGATCCCTGCTCTATTCACACGCCTAAAAAACAATTTTATTGCCAAACCTTCCCGGTATTACCCGATGTCAATAGCAGCCACATGGGCCGGCGTCGGATCACTTATGGTCGGTATGCAAATGGCGCAGAACTTCGGCATAGTGCCGTTTCTGCTTTGGGCGTTCGGGAACACAATGGCCTGTGTTGTGTTCGGAATATTTGCGCCGGTGATTCCAAAACTGCAGGACGTTTTCCGCAGTAAGATCATGCGCCTGGCCGTGGGAATAATCTGCGTGTTTCAGGTATGGGTAAACCTTAACGGCGTACACGCCATATTCATGCCGACGCCGTTAACCGGAACCTTCGGCATGGCGCTGGCGTACATTGCGGCCGCAGCGTTCATCTTCATGCTTCTACGCTTCGGTATGATCCGGAACGTGCTGACCGACAACGTGAGCTGGTCCGCCGTATACATCGTTGGTCTGGTACTGACAATCGGCGCAATCTTTTACTCCCGGGGAACTATGATCTCCCTGGGATTGGGCATCGAGCCCGCTTCCATTGCATCCGGCGCCCGTATAGGCCTGCTGCTGTTACCCGGCCCGTTCTTATACCCTTACTTTTACGAAATACTTTCGTACAACGATAAAAACGAGGACGGGACCCGGAAGGTCAACGTCCGCCGTGCGTTTATCACCGGGGGTCTGCTGTTCGGCGCCTATCTCATCTTTACATTCCTTCTGGCCTGGACAAACTTTAGCCCGCTGCTTAACACCCTCAAGGCATTTCTCATAACCCTGGTTGCCCTGTCCACTATTTCCTCATTCCTTTACAGCATATACATTACGTTCGGCCGCTGGCTTGGCCTTGCCGTCAACATAGCCTGTGTTGCCCTCTGGCAGTTTCTCATTCCCCTGGGCGTGCTGGGTATGTGGACGCTTATGGCATCCGTCCGCATTTACATTGTTTTTGGCGCCATAGCGTTTGCCATTGCATGGCACATTTGGGAGAAGCTCCATGAGAAAAGAGCGTAAAGAAATAAATATAAACCTCCTGAAAACGCCGGAGAAAAATACCCGTATACATCCGGAGAAACAAATAAACGAAATGCGGCGTTCTCTCCAAAAGTGGGGACAATTCAAAAACATTGTTGTAGATGAAAACTGTTTTGTGCTTGCCGGCAATGGTTTGGTCGAGGCAATGCGAGCTGAGGGTATTAAAAAAGTTTCCGCTGTGGTATTATATGACTTGACAGAGAACGAAAAGAAAAAGCTGATGATGGCCGACAATAAAACCGCCGGCTTGGGCATTGATAATCTAAATGTCATTGAACAATTTATCAGCGAGTTTGACGGGGATTTTGATATCCCCGGCTTTGAAGATGACGTTCTCAAATCCATATATGCAGCGTCTGATGAAATATCGGTTGCGCTTGAAGGTTATGGAAAGGCAACGGCGGAAAATCTGGACAGGATTGATTCCCGCGCTGGCGTGAACGAAAGCTCCGGAGATGCCGGAGACCCGGGGGAAGATACAGACTATACGGTAGAAGCTGATTCCGAAAGGGAGAGCGTTACCTGCCCACAGTGCGGGGCGGAAGTATGGTTGTAAAGCGTGAAGGAAGTAAAAACGTCCTTGAAGCTGCCCGGAACCGCATAGCCAATGCGTTCTCCAACGGCAAGAAGGTGTATGTTTCCTTTTCCGGAGGCAAAGATTCTTTATGCCTGTTGGACATGGTGCTAAAACTGGCAGCCCAGGGAATAATAAACCCGGCCCAGATAATAACCGAGTTCATTGACGAAGAGGCAATATTCGATTGCATCGAGAAGTCCGTTCTTACCTGGCGGAAGAAAGTTCTGGTTGCCGGCGGACAATTCAATTGGTTCTGTCTTGAAGTAAGGCATTTTTCATGCTTTAATAATCTTGAAGAGGATGAGTCATTCATCTGCTGGGACAGTACCAAAAGGGATGTATGGGTAAGGAAGCCCCCGCGGTTTGCTATCATGCAACATCCGCTGATGAGAAACCGGGTAAACACCTACCAGGATTTTCTTGTCAAGCATAATTCGGACGGTATTTGCATAACCGGCGTGAGGATGGCCGAGTCATTACAGCGGTCAAAGTATATGGCTCATTCCTTCACGGCGAAAACAGGGCTGGCCCGGGGAAACATGGTCTGGCCCATGTACGACTGGAAAGATTCGGATGTTTGGCGGTACCTGCACGAAGAAAACATCGGCATTCCGGATATTTACTTGTATTTGTACCAGACCGGGAGCAGGTTAACCGCCCTGCGGGTATCCCAGTTCTTTTCCGTTGACACGGCAAAGTCCCTGGTCAAGATGAACGAATATTATCCGGATCTGATGGATCGCATCATCCGGAGAGAGCCAAACGCATATTTGGCCGCATTATATTGGGATAGTGAAATGTTCCGGCATTCGAGCAACACCCGCCGGAAACTGGAAGATCCCCGGGATTATAAGGCAGAAGTATACAAGCTGCTGAAAAATCCCCGGAAAAACTTCCAAACAAAGGGCAGCCTTGAAAACGCCCAGCGAATGATACAAGTCCTGGTAAAATACGGTCCAATCATAGAAACAAGAGTTTATAAGCTGATTTATGACTGTCTTGTCGGCGGTGATCCCAAGCGGAGAACCATGCGGGCAATTATAACCACAATCAATATGAACTATTCCCATGCTCATAACGGGAGAAAAAAACATGGATGATAAGCTGCTTGCTCCTTTGTCTACCCTGCAGTGGGTAAAAAGAGACAAATTAAAACCCAATGACTACAATCCCAATAAGGTTTCCAGAGAGAATCTCGATCTTTTGGTACGTTCTATCCTCTCTAATGGCTGGACATTACCTATAGTCTGCCGTCCTGATTTGACCATTATTGACGGTTTTCACCGCTGGACAGTTGCCGGGGAAGAACCCTTAAAGACAAAATTAAAAGGGAAAGTTCCAATCGTAATTGTAAAACATGAAAATGAATCCGGAGATGTATACGGAACAGTAACCCATAATCGGGCAAGGGGAACACACCTACTCGAACCCATGAAGAATATAGTCCAAAGGTTACTGTCCCAGGGCAAGACAATAAAAGACATAAGCAAAGAATTGGGCATGAAACCAGAGGAAATATTTCGGCTGTCCAACATTTCCAAAGAGCATTTCCTCAAGATAATGGCTGAACGAGCGAGCGAATACTCAAAGGAAATGTACCTTCGTAAAGTATAGTGAGCATTTTTCCCCGCTATAATGCCATGTATACCTAGCATTATTCCCTGTCAAAATGGTATCTATACTTGTATTTATGCCGAATGGGTGTATAATCCAATTAAATCTGTCGAGCAACGCAGAAAAAAAATCGTAGGTACTTTCGGAAAAGAATTGCCCAAGGGTGACTTTCGACCCCGAAATATCGCTTGGATCGAAATTTTTTTAATGCGGTTTCGTTTCGTATAGGAATTATATGGCAAAGAAGGCTGTTGTAAAAAGTAAACCGAAAACAATTCCCAGGGCAGAAAAAAAACCAACGGCAAGAAAAGCAAAGCAGCCAGAAAAAAAATCTGCAAAACCTGGGAAGGAAAAAAAAGAAACTGTAGAAAAATCTGAACAGATAAAAGTTAAACTGGTTGACGCCAAGGAGCTGGCGTCGGTTGCCGGGGTTGACGTACGCAGGATTCAACAGTTAACGCAGGACGGGGTTATAAAAAAAGAACCGGGGGGCAAATATGATTTTGTCAGGGCGGTTCATAATTTACTGGTTTTTTATCGGCAAAAATCTGACAGCAGAAGATCCGCTGAATCGGAAGAAATGGCCGGGGAAAAAATAAAACAGATTAACGTGAAGCGGAGACTGGAAGAATTAAAATTAAAACAGTTGGAGGGGGAATTACATAAAGCCGAGGATATCGAAAGAATGATCGGCGGTATGCTTACGCGGTTAAGAATAAACCTGTTGGCGATCCCTATGGGGCTGGCGCCCACATTAAGGGAAATGGACGATACTATGGAAATTGCTGATAAACTTGCCGAACGGATCCGCCGTGCTTTGAATGAGGCTGCGGATTTTAGTTTGGAAAAACTGGTCGAGGAAGAATTATTATCAGCAGAAGCAAGTTAAACTTTAATTATGTTAATACCGGAAAAAAGCTTTGTCCTGGGAAGGCGACTACAAGCAGTTATAAGACCGCCGCCTAAAACAACCATTTCAGAATGGGCGGAACAGGAGCGAGTTGTATCCAGCGAAGAAACTTCTACGCCTGGCGATTGGCATTCGGACGGGGTGCCTTATACGGTTGGCATAATGGATGCGATAAGTGATCCGAAAGTTGAACAGGTAGTTGTAATGAGTGCTGCGCAAATGGGTAAAACAAATGCCGGTATTATGAATCCGATTGGTTATTACATAACTTATGACCCATGTCCTATTATGGTGGTCCAGCCAACAGTAGCAATGGGAGAAACATTTTCTACTAAAAGATTGGCGCCTATGATCCGGGATACTCTCTGTTTGCGAAAAAAGATTGCACCGGAAAAATCGAGGAGCCCTGATAATAAAATATTAGAGAAGTCTTTCCCGGGCGGTTATATAGTCATTGCCGGCGCCAACAGTGCAGCGTCTTTGAAATCGAGGCCTGTCCGCATAGTTTTATTTGATGAAGTAGACGAAGCTCCGGATAATCTTGCCGGCCAGGGCGATCCTGTAGAATTGGCTTTTGCCAGAACAAACGCATTTCCGAACAGAAAGAAGGTACTGACTTCTACTCCAACGATAAAAGGCAAGAGCCGGATTGAAGCAGCTTATAACGATTCATCGAAAGGGCGCTGGGTGCATTGTTGCCCAGGGTGTGGTAAATGGTCACAGTTTGTATGGGGAAGGTTAAACTTTGAATTTATGAAAATGTCATGTCCGTTTTGTAATGAATTATTTACAAGGCGGGAATGGGAAACGGGAGGCGGTATGTGGGAAGAAGAAAATCCGGAACACGCAGTAAAGGGGTTCCATGTTAACGCTCTTGATTCTCAAATGACATGGGAAGAATTAGTCGATTACTGGATCAAGGTTAACCAGTTATCAAAGATGGGAGATCATTCAAAGCTAATAACTTTTATAAATACTATATTGGCAGAGACTTGGGAAATAAGAGGCGAAGTCGTTGAATCTCATGCACTGGAATCAAGGCGGGAAGTTTATAATGCAGAACTTCCGGACGGTGTTTGCGTGCTGACCATGGGCGTTGACGTACAGGACAATCGTCTTGCCTATGAAGTTGTTGGCTGGGGCATGGGGTTTGAAAGCTGGGGAATTGAATATGCGGAAATATTCGGCGATCCCCGGCGCGGTGAAGTATGGAATCGCATAGATGATTTGCTTGCCCGTGCTTGGTCGTATGGAAACGGCAAGCGTATACGAATAAGCCGGGTTGCTGTTGATGCTGGTTATATGTCAACACAGGTTTATTCTTACTGCAAAGCCAGGCAATCACGCGGTGTATTTCCTACTAAAGGCCAGCCGGGAGATAAAATACAGTTGATCCGGCCGTCAAAGAAAAGCCGGGAGAAAGGATTGTTTATTATTGGCGTGGATGTGATAAAGTCAGATATAATGTCGTGGCTTAAAATAGCGCAGCCAGGGAATGGATATTGTCATTTCCCGAAAGATGATGACAATATTCCAGTGAAGGGATATGATGCGACGTACTTTGAAATGTTGACTGCCGAAAAAAGAGTTATTATACAAAATAAAAAGGGGTTTACTGCTTATGAATGGCACAAGCAAGCCGGCGCACGAAATGAATCGTTTGACTGCAGGGTGTATGCTCGGGCTGCCCTGCGCATTATGTCGCCGAATGATGGTACAATGTTGAATCGGATTTATTTACGGGAGCCGTGGGCCGGGATTGCCGACGGCAAGGAAGTAGTTATCACCCCTGGGCCAACAAAAAAAAGCAAGGCGGTGAAAAGTATAAATCAAAGGGCTAGGGAAAAAGGCATAAGTTTATGATCGGGAGGGAGAATGGAATTAACCGATTTGCATTTGAACGCAATCAGGGAAGCGGCGCGTACCGTTAAATACGGCAGTGTAACAATAAATATAAACGCAGACTCTGACAAGCTCGAATTAAATATACAAAATCGTCTCCGATTTGATAAAGCAGGCGTTTTGACAATGGGTGTTGACGTACAAAAGAACCAAACTGTACGTGAAGTCATGAATCATAGGACATAAAAAAAAGACTTGACATATCTGAGACTTTTAGCATTATAATCATAGTATAGTAACAGGCGACCGAAAACGCGGAGCCCGTAGAGACTGAGAGAGGTATATCCTCTCCCAATCTCTGCGGGCTTTTTTTATTGCCTGCAAGGAAGTTATGGAAAGAAAACTGGAAAAACTAAGAAAGGCGAAGGAGGAACTAGCACAGATTGACGGTGCGATAACTGCAATTCTTTGCGGCGCCCAGTCATATACCATTGGTTCCAGAAGTTTAACCAGGGCTGATTTGGCGACTTTGTATAAGCGGAAAGATATGTTGGACGATCTGATTGCTGCGTTATCCGGAGGCAGCGGCAGATTTCGGCGTGTAATTACAGTTGACCGTTAAGGAAAAATAAAAAAATGAGTAAAACTGTATTGCTTGACGCACGAGGAAATCCCATTCCCAAAAGTTCAAACTTAAACAAAATACTTGCGTCCGGTTTTTCAAGTGCTGCGGCTTCATTGACAAAGCCAGTATTCAAAGGCTGGAAATGGCAAGGCGCGGATCCTGATTCAGATATAATTCAGCATTTGTCGATTATCCGTCAGCGTTCCCGGCAGCTTTCAATGGAGGCACCGGTTATTGCAGGTTTATATAAGACACTTGTTACCAATGTTGTTGGTGATGGTTTGCGGCCGGAGCCGACTCCTGACGCTGAATATTTAGGAATGTCGCCGGAAGATGTAAAGAAATGGAAATCACAGGTATTGCGGTTATGGGATACGTTTGCAGAAACGCCGAATTGTGATTGTGCAAGGCGTGATAATTTTTATGAATTAACACGGCTTATTGCACGGGCTCAATTTGAAAGCGGTGATGTATTTGTAACAATGCCCAGGTTTGAAAGACGTAATACTCCCTTGCACCTAAAGATACAGGTTGTTGAAGCAGATTGTGTTTCTACTCCCGAAGGAAGGGAACGGTTAGAACATGAAGCATTGGGCAATGATGTATTGGGCGGCGTGGAAATATCCGAATGGGGTCATGTGGTTGGCTATTGGTTTTATACTGGCCCGCACCCCAATGCGACTTATAGGCGTAATTACGCACATAATAATAATTCCAATCGTCCGCGATGGATATATATACCAGCTTATGGAGCTGAAACCGGATTGCCGAATGTGCTGCACCTTATGGAAACAATAAGGCCTGGGCAACGCAGGGGAATTCCTTTAATTGCGCCGGTTGTTGAATTGGCTCTTACTCTTGACAGATACATGAAGGCCGAAGCAATAGCGGCACAAATTCAAGCATTGTTTACCGTTGCGATAAAATCTGATAACCCTGATGTGTTAGCGGGAGAACTTGAAAATTTAGAACAAAGCCGAGAAGAATATTACAGTGAAAACGAAATAGACCTTGGTAATGGAACCATACAATTTTTAAGACCTGGTGATGATATAGTTCCTATAAATCCCAGCAGACCTACGACAGCATTCCAGCATTTTATAAATACAAATATTGGTTTAATCGGTCCCACTGTTGGCATTCCTTATGAGTTTTTAATTCAGCAGTGGCAGGCTTCCTATAGTGCGAGTAAAGCAGCCGGTAATGCGGCTAATGCAAATTTCAAAGTTATCCGCAAAGGGCTTACTCATGATTTCAACGATCCTGTTTACGAAGCTTTTATGGATGAAGCCGTTGCAAGAGGAATGCTCTACGCTCCCGGATATTTTGACGATCCAATAGCGCGCAGAGCGTACAGCCGCAGGAAATGGAACGGCCCAGGCATGGCGCAAATTGACTTCTTGAAAGAAGTACAAGGATACGAACGTTGTCAAGTTTTGGGATATATGACTGCAAGCCAGGCCACAAGCGAATTAAACGGCGGTGATTGGAACGAAAATGTTTCGGTACGGGCAGAAGAAATAAAAGCGGCACAGGAAGCAGGGATTCCAATAGCGGCGGCAATTGGAATGACAAATACCGCGAAAGAAATTGATACTGCGGAGGCTGCCGGCGGACAGACGGGAACGCCGGTTGCTGCTGAATTGATAGAGGGCTTTATAGATGCCGTTGACCGTTTACAGATGATGAATCAAGGAGGGTTATTGGCCAGATGAGTAAATTTTATTGCATGAAAAAAATCCGGGCATCGAGCGGAACCAGTGTCGGCCGCATAGATATTTACGGAGAAATCAGCGCAGTTGAATTTTGGGGTGATGAGAAAACACCTTCACAGTTCATTGCTGATTTGAATGCTTTAGGTTCGGTAAACGAAATTGAATTACATATCTTTTCTCCCGGCGGTGATCCATTTGCCGCGCTTGCTATATATGCGGAGATTAAACGGCGTCCTGAAAAGGTGAATGTTTATGTCGATGGCATTGCAGCATCCGCGGCGACTTTAATTGTTTGTGCCGGGGATACGGTATACATGGACGAAACCGCAATGCAGATGGTTCATAACCCGTATCAGTTAATTTTCTTTGCCGGCATGGACGCAAACGCTGCCAGGGAACTTGCTGCGGAGTTAGACAAAATCAGAGAACCAATGATAACCGCATACATGAAAAAAAGCGGAAAAACAAGAGAAGAAATTATTGCTCTTATGGATGGCGACACAGGTACAGGTACTTGGCTAACAGCGGATGAAGCGATTGCGTTTGGTCTCGCTGACGAAATTACGCCCGAAGCGAAAAAGCCGCTTGAAGCAGCGGCAAGCATATCTCCCGGGGTCTTTAACTATAAAGGCAACAGGGTTGATGTATCAATGTTTGATAAGGCAGCCGAGAAAACTGCCAGGATCATAAATATTAAGAGTGGAGGAATTAACATGGCAAAATTACGTACCAAACAGGCTGCCAACAAAAAAACACGAGCTGAAGTTGTTTTTGTTGAAATGGTATGCCCAAGTTGCAATGGGAACGTGAACATGAATCCTGAAACCGGAGAGGTAATTCCTGGCAATCAAAACCAGGCGGCGCCTCAGGAAGATGAACCCGCTTCAACGTTGGCCCGGCGAATGCCCGGAAACGTCAAAGCGGCGATTTACTCTGTCAATTGTCCGCATTGTGGTAATGATTTTATCTGGGACACTGACGTAAATCAGGATCAAGGCGAAGGACAGCAGGTAACCGAAGCTGTACCTTTGGGAGCAGCAGCCGGGGATAACGCAGGAGAAAAAACAGGAACACAATCGACAGCTCCTGCACCTGCGCCTACTTCTGTACCGGCGGCAAAAGCAAAAACCCCAAAAGCGGAATTAGCGCAAGCGTTATGTCCAAATTGCGGAGCTGATTTTATGTATGACACAGAGACAGCCGAGCAAGGGACAGATACTGCAGGGACGCAGGGTTATGTGTTGACTTGCCCGGAATGCTCTACCGAATTTATTGAGCCTTTGGTTGCAGCTTCACCGGTTGCAATTCCGGAAGGAACAACCGCAAAGGCTGCCTATCGCATGGGAGTCTTGGCAGAACGTAATCGCATAATGGCTCTTGATGAAATTGCACTTGCAGTTCCGCAAGCCGAGGCAATGATTATGGCTGCAAAGAAATCCGGCGCGTCGGCTGAAATAATGAGCCGGAATGTAATTCGGTCAATGGCTCAAAACAGGGGTGAGCGCGGAAGGGATCATTTTATCCAGGCGCTTAACAGGGATATGGAAGCAAGCGGTGTAAATGAAATGAAAGCACCGCAGCATCATAACAGACAGACTGCATTTGCGGATTCCGTTTATGCAGGACTCAACGACAGGTAAGGAGGAGTAATCATGGAAAATTTATATAAGCCAGATGTTGACGAATCAGTTGTTGACAATCTTATTTCCGGAACGTTAGTAACGGCAAAAGTCATTCCGGTAAAAGTAACAGGTAACGGGATTGTGAAGCGCGGAACCCTGTTATCAAGTGCCAACGGAGTAGACTATGCGGCTGACGAGGAAGATATTCAGGCGGTGCTTTTACTGGATGTAAACGCAAGCGATCCTGATTCAAACGTTGGCCCTGCTGCCTTTGGCGGAGAGTTCAATCAAAACAGAATTGAGGAAGTCATGGGTGTTACTCTGACAGCTTCGGCAATTCATAAAGCTCGTATCGGAGCAAGAATATTCATCGCACCGATGAATCCGGCTCCGGAAGTATTTTAAGGAGGTAGTCTAATGCCAGGTTCAATGATTAACAGAAACGATCCCAGGACTCAATTACCGCCCGTTTTGACGGTAAGGCCTAGTTCTACGTTTTTCCGTGATCACTTCTTTAGTGGATCGGATGAATATTTTCCCACTGAAAATGTAGAGTGGGACAAAGTAATCGAAGGCGCCCCGCTTGCTCGGTTCGTCGGTGATGATTTGTATGTCGAAGCGACTGAACGTGCTCCGTTCAAGACCGACGAAATCAAAACACCGATCATGCAAGAACGGAGAATTATCGGAGCGAAAGATATTAACAAGCGGACGCCCGGAGAAAATATCTATTCTCCCAAAACAGACGCACAGCGGGCCGCAGAATTACACACTGCAGATTTGAAATTCTGTCTTAATTCTGTTGACAACCGTATCGAAGTAATGTGTTCGGATTTTATTACAACCGGGCGCATTGATATTGTCGGTCATGGCGTGAAACGGGAAATCAATTTTTATCATCCCAACAGGGAAGCGTTAACAGGTACAGATTGTTGGGGGCAGGCAGGAGTTTCCATAATCGACTCCCTTCGTACAAAAGTTGACCACATGGGACACCTTGGCTTTACCATTGACGAGGTTATCATGTCTCCGGAAGTCTGGAAGGTCATGTACAGCAATCCCGAAATTCAAAAGCTTCTTGAAATAAGACGCTATGAGTTCGGAACGTTTAAGCCGGAAAAAATTTCAAAGTACGGCGCTGCCCGTCCTGTAGGCTTCCTTGCAGATCCATTCGTTACCCTTTATACCCAGAATGCCGAGTACGGTCCAAGAAGTAACCGCAAGCGACAATTGCCCGTGGATACAATTCTGCTTGTTTCCTCAGAATCAAGGCAGAACAAACTCGGGTATGGCGCCGTGACATACATGGACGAGAACGAAGATTGGCAGACAGTTAGCGGCCGGTATGTACAGCAGTTCTTCAAAGAGCGCAGGCCGCCCCGTGAGGAAATACTGGTAACGTCCAGGGCAGTCCCATTGCCAGCGAATATTGAAAGCTGGTTTATATTCAAGGTTATTTAAGGGGGAAAAATGAAAACTGTTAAATATGTAGCAGAGAAAGGCTGCAAGGTAAAAGTTGCCGGCGAGGAATATTTTGGCGACAAGGTTATTCCTGTCGGTGATAAAGGCTTGAACGATGAAGAGATTAAAAATCTTCTTGACAAGCGATTTATTCGCAAGATTGAACTGGATGAATCCGGTTCCGGTTCAAGTAATACCGACGGCGAGAAGGCTCTTGAAAAAATGAACAAAGAAGAGCTTTTTGCAAAGGCAGTGGAGCTTGAGATACCCGTTGATGAGTCAATGACTAAAGCTCAATTGCTTCAAGCAATAATCGACGCAGAGGCAAAGCAGTAATGGAATTCAAGGATGTTCTTGCCACTGATGTAGATAATGTTTTCTTTAATTCAAATGAATTTGCGGAAAGCGTAATCATCGACGGTAAGAGCGTCCCCATTATTCTTGATGAAGATGCACTGCAAGGAATGTCCGAGCTTTATGCAATGGGGCTGGCCGAAGGCGAACAGTTTATTTTCGTAAAAGAAAAAGACATGAACCGTTTGCCGCAGGAAGGAGATCAATTAACCAAAGATGGCAAAGAGTGGTATGTAAGGCACGCCGTGAGCAATATGGGCGTGTTTGGGATTCGGATCGGCAGGACTCGTGTTTTCGAGTAATGGGAGATTGGCATGGTAACGACAATGGTTGAATGGAGACGTTCTCAGTACAACAGCATTGTACAGCGGCTTGAAAAAATAGCAAACAAAATGACTATCAGAAAAGCTATTAACCTGGCCGCGAAACGAGCTGCTGATGCCGGAGTTACTGCCACAAAACGAGGCCTTGCTTCTGATACTACATTGAAATCAAGCGACATTGGAAAGAGCGTAAAAAAATACGTTTATGGCAGTCCGCTTGATATGTCAATCGGTATGAAGATAAGCGATACCGCACGTCCTTTGTCCAATTTCAAGTTTACGCCTAAGAATCGGATGCCGCCTGCTAAAGGTCCCGTCATAACAGAGATCTATAAAGGCGCGAAGAAAAGACAGGCTGCCCATGCCTTTGTTGCACAAATGCCTACAGGACACATTGGGATATTTGAAAGGGAAACAGAAGAGTCCCTGCCAATAAGACAACTGCCTGGACCGTCTGTTACCGGATTATTCAAGGCGAATGAAAACGTTCATAACGCAGTGTGGGACATTATCTTTGACACCTTTGAAAAACGTGTTGAACACGAACTAACGAGGTTGCTGGATGCCTGAGTTATTTGATCGTTCACCGCCTGGGCTGGTAGATGCTCTTTGTCAGCGCATTGAAAAAGTTTTACAACCGTCATTTTGGTATCCTGGCGAATTTGAAGATGAGGAATTTCATACCCCTCATGTTCATGCACAGCATTTGCCTATATCAAAAACAGAATCGAAAGAACGTGATAAGTCAAAAGATTATCCGATTGTGCAGGTTATATGTACCAGCGGGGAAATTTCTGATTTTTCAGAAGTGCCTAACGGTTCTGAAATCAAGATACAAATTCAGTTTGGCGGTTATAGCAAGGATTCAGATAATCAGGGATGGCGCATCCCAACAGCTATGCTCTGGCGAACATTACAGGATTTGTTGGCTGACACAATTATTATGGGTTATCAGCTCACAGCTCCAATAAAATGGTCGCCATTGAGCAATAAAGAACCGCCGTATTTTGCGGCGGTTTTGGAAACGGTATGGAAGGGATGCCCCCCAGCCGTTGAAGTTCCCACGGAAGATGATTTCATCAGGGAAGAAGGTAATGAGAAAATTCCTGTCGCACAGAACGAATCTGGCGAAGGTATAAATCAGGGAGGTTTATAATGGCTTATTTTCACGGAATACGGATCACTGAATCCCCCACACCGTTACAAGTACCGGTTGCGGTAGATTCTGCACTGCCTGTTGCGATAGGCGTTGCTCCGGTTCACAGATTGGAAAATCCCGCAATTGCGGTTAATAACCCGGCGTTAATTTTTAATTTCGCTGAGGGTGTTGCGGACATGGGTTACATGGACCCGAAGCACTGGAAGAAATTCCCGCTGTCCATGATGTTGTTTTCACAAATGCGTTTGCATTTAGTTTCACCTTTGGTTTTGATCAATGTCTGGAACCCTTTGAAAAACGCACAAGACGTTATGGAAAAAGACGTTCCGGTTATCAATGGTATTTTGACCATTGATGATCCTATGGCAATGATAAGCGGTGTTACTGTTCACAATACCAAAATTGGCGATCCCGATTATGTGCGGGATAACGATTACAGCCTGCGGTATGACGGCGACAAGCTGCTTATTGTTCTTGCCGAGGACGGTGGTATCCCTGCAGGAACATTGGCATTAAATGTAACGTACAAACAGGCGACAGTTGACGGCGTAACCAAAAACGACATTGCCGGCGGCGTTGATCCTGCAACAAACCAGCGGACAGGCATTGAGCTTGTTGACGAGGTGTTTCAGGTTTACCGCAAAATACCCGGCTTCCTTCTTACTCCGGGATGGAGCCACATACCGGAAATTGCGGCATTGCTCATGGGTAAAGCCGAACATCTTGAAGGAGAGTTCAGTTGTGTTGCTCTTCTTGATCTGCCGACTACTGGGCAGTATTCCAATTACCGTAACTTGCCAAAGTGGAAGAACGACAATAGTTACATAAGCGCCTATGCTTTTGCAGATTGGCCATGTGTGGCTATCGGCGAACAGATATATTATGCGTCTGTTCGCATGGCAGGTATGTACGGCGAAATTGACGGCAAGAACGCCGGTACGCCTTATGAACAGGTGTCGAATAAACATCTGTCCATGACTAATTTGTGTGACGAGGACGGAAACGTAATTCCCATGATGTCAGTTACTCAAGCCAATTTCTTAAACGAAAACGGTATTGGTACGTTCATCAATATGGACGGCTGGCGGTGCTGGGGTGTGGAAACGACAGCGTTTCCCGGCAATACGGATATCAAGGATTTCGAGCGCAGCGTCCGGAGAATGTTTATCTTTGTTCAGAATGTTGTCAACAGGACAATGTGGCAAAACATTGATAAACCAATTCGGAAACTGCTGATCGATACGATCCTGCTTACCGGCAATGAGTACCTTAATACTCTGAAATCGAGGCAGGCAATTATCGGCGGCCGTGTTGAGTTCTTGCGGGCGGATAACAATAACCAGGGAATCATGAGCGGAAAATTATTCTTCCGCGTGTACCTTACTCCGTCAAATGCAGCGAAGGAGCTGGAGTTCAATTTCAGCTATGACCCCGATTACCTTGAAGGGTTATTCGATTAAGGAGGAATGACACATGAGACCAGGAATTGGAAAATTAAACAATGTTTTCAAATTGTACAATTCAGAAACCAATAAAGCGCTTGACGGTACTGTAACCGTTGAGTTGCCGTCATTTGAATTGTTATCGGAAACATTTAAGGGCGCCGGGGTTGCAGGGGAAGTTAATGTTCCGATACCAGGCGTTATGAGTGCAATGACGGCAGTAATAAGTTGCCCTGTTATTTATGGTGAGCTCGTCGAATATCTGGAAACCGGTTCAACGAAAACCCTAGATCTCCGCAATGAAATTGTTGTCATGAATCCCGATACTCACGCCATGGAAAAAGTTCCGTCACGCTGGGTTTTGAAAGGCCCATTAAGCGGATCGAATCCAGGTAAAGTTGAACAGGCTGCCACAGGTGATGCGAGTTTAACAATGCAAGTCTACTACGTTCATCATTGGCTGGACGGCGACGACAAACTTGAATGGGATCCATTCAAATACATTTATACGGTCAATGGCAAGGATATGCTGGCAGAAACCCGCCAGAACGTTCTTGTTGGTTAATTTTTTTGGAGGAAAAAATGTTTGTAGGTACAGTAAAAGTAAAACTGTCAAATCCCATTAAGTGGGAAGGTCGTGAAATATCTGTTGTGGAATTAGACTTTGGAAAAGTCAACGCAGCAATTATTAACCAGGCGGAACGTGATGCTTTAGGAGATGGCAATGTGGCCATTCTCCGGCATTTATCTTCGGATTATTGCAGTCGTTTGGCGGCGTCAATATCAGGTTTAGCTTTCAGGGTAATCGAAAAATTACCCTTTTATGATTTTGAAAAGATATGGCAGACGGTCGCTGCATTTGTAAACCACAGAAACCCGCAGAAATTTTACGATCAGTTTACCGCTAATGAAAATGTCGAAGGCGATGAAGAGCCGGGTTTTACAGAACCGGCAGAGAAGCCGGAGACAGAACCGACAGAGAAACCGGAACCCGAAACGGCAGAGAAGCCGAAGGAAAAATCAGCAGCGAAGTAAATGTATTTGCTTATGACAGCCCTTCTAGGTATTTAAGAGGGCTTTGTCTGGGAATCGCGATGGTTGCACATACTCCGATAACGGAACTGGAAAAAATGCCGTTGTCGGAGTTATTGGCATATAACACAGAGCTTGAAAACGTTTTGAAAGAAATAAACAAGCCAAAGCCGGGGGGATAAATGGCAGCGTCCAAAAAAACAATTTGGGATTTAGCTCTCGAAATTACAGGGGATGATAAAAACGCATCCACTGCCCTCCGGCAAGTTAAGAAAAATATTCAAGACGTACAGGCCGCCGGCAAACAGCTTGGCAATGATTTCAAAAACTTTGCCAGCAATGCCGGGAAACTTGCGCTTGGTGTTGCCGGAGGCATAACTGCTGTAACAGCCGGTGTTATTACAATGGCTAATTCATTCGCCGAGGCCGGAGATAAAGCAGCCAAAACTTCTGCTGCCCTGGGCATTGGGATTGAAGCATATCAGGAGCTGACTTATGCCATGGGTCAATCCGGGTTAAGCGCTCAGGAGTTTGATTCTGCATTACAAAAATTCAATCTTACTGTTCGGCAGGGTGCCGCCGGAAATGAAGCAATGGCAAGGCAATTGGAATCTGTTGGGTTATGCGCTCGAAAGCTGGCAGGCATGGCGCCGGAACAGGCGTTTGAACGGATATCCGATTATTTGCAAACTTTGCCGAACGATGCAGAACGTACCAGGGTTGCGGTTACTCTTTTTGGAAAAACAGCCGGGCCAAAGATGATGGCTGCTATGGCTCAGGGAAGCGAAGGGTTACGACAGCTTGGGCAAGAAGCCAGGGATTTAGGCATTATTATTTCCGATGAACAGGCAAGGGCTTCCGAAGAATATCTTGACGCACAATCGCGGCTTAAACAGTCATTTACAGGAATGAAAAATCAGTTTATCGGTTCGGCAATAGGTCCTCTCACAGAAGCATTTGATCATCTTAAAAACGCTATGGTAGAACAGATGCCGGCAGTAAGAGAGCTGGGGCAAAAGTTTGGTCAATGGCTTGGCGAATTGGTAAGACGACTTCCGGATGTAATCGCAAAGATAAAAGAATTTGGTGCATGGATAAAGGAAACTGTTAATCGTGTTGTTGATTTTGTTGGGGGTTGGAAGAATGTCGCTAAAATACTTGCCGGGCTGGCTATTGCTCCTACTCTTATAAGCGGATTAAAAGTTCTTTTCTCATTAGGGAAATTTATTAAGGTTGCTTTTACGGCAATAGGCCCGATTCTAACTGGATTAAAAACAGCCGGACTTGTTGCGTTAAAGGGAATAGCAGTCGCAGCAGCTCCGGTTATTGCGATAATTGCGGCCATTGCTGCGGTTGTGATTACGATTATTCGTAATTTTCAGGAATTAAAAGCCTATGCCTTGAATTGTATTGCGGAAATAAAAAGCGCTTTTGGCGGCGGCGCCAACAGTATGAATGTTGACTGGGAGAAAGTTAAAGAGGTTGCGCTTTTAGTATGGGAAATAATTGAGCGGGTTATTGTAGGCGTTCTTAAAAATGTAATGGCTGCTATAACCGGCGCCATAAAAATAATAATAAATGCGGTCAAAGTAGTATGGAATGTTTTTGCAATTGTATTTGAGGCAATAAAAACAATAATAACCGTCGTTGTAAAAATATTCCAAGGTGATTTTGAAGGTGCGTTCCAGGCTATACAGAATTTCCTTGGAGTATTCAAAGAACGCTTTTCAAACATCATGGAAGCTATAAAAAATATTTTCGGTGCTATAGGAGACTTTTTCAAAGCAGTATTCGGAAATGCAATCGAAGTCGTAATGACCATTGTTGATAAATTAGCTGATAAGTTTGGCGGCGTATTTGAAAAGATAAGAGCTGTTGTTCAGGGTTTTGTCGATTTCTTCAAAAAAGCCTTTGAAGGAATAAGCAATGTTATCAGCGGTGTCGGTAATTTCCTTGGAGGTATAGGCGAAAAGGTCGGCGGTCTGTTTGGCAGAAATAGAAGTTCAGTTCCCGGCCATGCAGAAGGCGGAATATTCAGAACACGTCATATTGCCGAAATTGCAGAAAAAGGAGCTGAGGCGGTAGTTCCATTAAACAAATCACAGCAAGGATTTGATATTTGGCGCCAGGCCGGAGAGATTGCCGGATACATGGAGCGCATGAGCCAGCAGAGCGCAACAGAAACATCCGCTGTAAGCAGACCGGCAACGCCCCCCATTATGCAAGCGGCAGCCCAAAGGGTTTCCGGAGGGGATAATGTTATCAATGTTAATTTCACGCAAAACAATACGTTTAGCGGGGCTTCCCCGAGCGGTGAAACAATAAATCAAATATCCGCGGCAGGCCAACAGGCAGCAGATGATTTTGAAATAAAAGTAAAAGCAGCTCTGGATAAAATAATTCGTAACCAGAACAGAGTGAGTTACGCATGAAGCAGTACATGGCAGCCCAGGGCGATGTTTGGGATTATTTAAGCTGGAAACTTTATAAAGACGAAGGCTTTACTCATGTTCTGCTTGAAGCCAATCCTGCGCTGCGTCACATAGTACAATTTGAAGTTCCGACAATGATAAATGTTCCGGATAAGCCGCAATCGAGGGCGCCGTCAACGGCGAACCTTCCCCCATGGAAGAAGGTTTGATATGGCAGATCCAAGACGTTCATTTGTAGAAGTTGAATATCACGGGCAGGACATTACAGAGGCAGTAACCGAAACGGTAATAAGCCTACAGTACGTTGATAAAGCGAGTAACGAATCAGACGAATTAAATATTGACGTACATGATCGTGATGGTAATTGGCATAACGATTGGTACCCGAAAGCCCATGTTAGTGAAGAATCCAGCCCTGCAGGATATGACTATACGGAAATGGCAGAAGCATTGCAGAGAGGAACGAGTGCTGCCAATCTCCAAAGAATGATAGAAGAATCAGATTTAACTCCGGAGCAAGGAAGAACACTTCATACCGTTACGGCTTCCGCAGGATGGATGGAATATGCCAGAGCTAATCCTCAATACAGAGGCGTTGAAGGGAAATTAAAGTTAATATACGACATTAAAGGCGAAACTCCTCCCGGGGAACCCGCTGTCAATAATGCTGTCTCCGGAACGATACTGCGTGTCAAAATACATACGGAAAATTGGGATAACGAAGGAGGCAGCGGAACATTAGATTGTGGCGCCTTTGAAATTGATACAGTTGATTTTACCGGCCCTCCGGATAAAGTTGCAATTAAAGCCCTTTCCGTTCCGATATCCACAGGTACAAGCCGCGAAAAAAAAACAAGGGCTTGGGAAGATACTACGTTACAAAGAATAGCGCAGGATATAGCAAACAATGCCAGACTTGAATTGATATACGAAGTGGAATCGAGCATACAGCTTGACCGTGTTGAACAAAGCAAACAGACAGATATGTCCTTCTTAATGGATTTGTGCGTTCGTTACGGTGTTTCTTTGAAAGCCACTGATGGAAAAATTGTTTTGTTTGAGGAATCGGTTTATGAGGCAAAACCCCCAGTTGATACATTTGATAAATCAGAAGTAGGAAATCGCATAATAGATTATTCGTTTACTCAAAATACTAGCGAAACGGTAAGTAAAGTCGAATTGTATTATAAGGACCCGAAATCAGGCATGGTTGCCAAAGGTGAATTCGCTCCTCCCAATCCCCCGGAAACAGGTCAAAAGTTAATGCTGAATGAACGTCCTGGAGATATGAGAGGGGATAATTTTAGAAATGGGATTGACAATGGCTCCGGAAGTTCCGGCGGTACTTTTGATACCGGTATGCATCCATTTAATGACATAACAGCAGATTTTACCCGGCCCAGATCAGATGTTACAGATAACTCTAACAGAATTTGCAAAGCAAGGTGTCGAGAGAGAAATAAAAAAGAATGGACGTGTACATTGACGATGATCGGGAATATTAAAATGGTCGGCGGTGTAACAATTGATTTGACAAATTGGGGCAAGTATTCGGGCAAGTACATGGTCGATATATCGACACATAAAACACCGGGATACGAAACCATTGTCAATGCTCATAAGGTTTTGGGGTATTAGCATGATACATCAGGGACAAACGACAGAACGCAATTTGAAATCCGCATCAGCTCGTGTTGGTTTTGATGATCTGGCGGAAACCGTATCGGGACAGTTACAGGTTTTATTTCCGGCGGCCGGCGGCTGGAATTTTTTCTGGACACCTAAAGAAGGAGACCAGGTTGTAACAAGTCGTTTGTCAAACGGCGCCGAAGAGGGCTATATCATGGGCAAGGTTTACACTGCCAATAAAATGCCCCAGGGCGGAGCGCCTAATATTATTTTATTGATAAGCGACGACGGGAAAAACATTGTTCGGTTTGACGCAGATAAAGGCACATTAGACTTGGTATGCGATAAGAAGGGCACATTGAAGTTTGAAAACTTGGACATAGAAGTAAAAGAACATACCTACATTAAAACGAAAACTTTACATGTGGAGGTAGAGAAATCGGCTGACATAGAAGTAGGCGAAAATGTAACCAACAAGGTTGGCGGAAATGTTGACACATCGGTAAGTGGTGACGTTACAACGAATGTGGGCGGTAGTATAACCGAGAAGGCCGGCGGAACACATACAAACAATGGTTCGTCGGTACTGCACAATTAAGGGGATAAGATGCCGGCAGTTGCACGAGTAGGTGATACACACGAAGGTATTTGCAGTCATGGAGCGCCATGCTGTCCGCATAGTGTTTCCGGGCCGATTGTAGCAGGCAGCCCAGATGTGCAAGCGAACGGTATACCTGTAGCACGGCTAGGCGATGCAATTACGCATAGTTGCCCACATTGCGGAACAGGGAATGTGTCGTCAGCATCTGGTACGGTGAAGGCAAACGGCATAGGTATTGCGCGGTTGGGTGATAGTGTCGTTTACCCGGGCGGGGGCGGAACGATTGTTTCTGCAAGCCCGAATGTTTTTGCAGGAGGATAAATGTTAATTGGCTCATGGGGACCGTTAATTTTTCAAGTCTCAGGCATTGGTGCGCTTACATTTTCCGAAATAACGCAGGATTCTTCCGGACGTTGGGCAATCCATGAACCGATAAACACAGTTCCGATTTCGGAGTTCTTAGGTCCAGGGCAGGACCAAATAGAAATGAAAATTATTTTATCAAAAATGCTCGGAACAAATCCTAAAGTAAGTTTTGCGCTGTTAAGGCAAATGATCCGTAGCGGGCAAAATTTTCCATTGATATTAAGAGGCGTTCCGTTATCGGAAAACTTGTGGTACCTGCAGGAAATGAACGGCGTTTCTTCATCTTTCGCTCCCGGAACAGGCGACATTTTATGGACAGCGCTGTCGTGTATTTTTAAGGAGTACAAATAATGGAACAGTGGGTAACATTGGATTCTTTACCAACCGAAATGGTTTTTGGCGCAAAAGATGTTTTTGATGTTATACAAAATGTCAGAACTATTTTAACTACTCCAAAAGGTACGCAGCCGCTTGATCGTGATTTTGGGATTTCACTTGAATTTTTAGACAGCCCTGTATTAACAGTACGGGCAAGAGCCGAACAGGAATGTTTCATGGCAATAAGAAAGTATGAGCCCAGGGCGGTACTCAAGGAAATAAAATGGGACATTGACGTTTTAAGCGGCAAATTTTGGCCGGATATTTTAATCCAGGTGGTGAAATAATGAGTTTTGAAAATTTACAATTTGCGCAGGATGATGCGCGTGTTTTGGCTGATAAATTAAAAGAGTTTTATGAGGCAGTACGCCGCGCCCATGGTGAACCGGGCTTTAAGCTGGCTTTGGCAGCTCCCGAAAGACTTATCCAGTTGACGGAAGCCGCAATTTTGGCACAGGTAAACCATGACATTGATTATGCCGGCAAAGGAAACCTTTTATTTTTTGCTGACGAAAATACCATTGAACATATTGGCTATTTGTATGGTGAAAGGGGCAAGCGCATGGCTGCTTCATACTCTCTTACCACAATTCGTTATACATTGTCGGTAGAACGTACCGTAAAAACAATAATTCCGAAAGGTTATCGAATAACTCCAGATAATCAGGTTTTCTTTGCCACATTGCACACGTTGGAAATTGAACCTGGGCAATTATACGGTGATGTAGAAGCGCAATGTCTTACTCCGGGTGTTATAGGCGACGGTTTTGAAATCGGCGAAATAAAAAACATGGTTGATCTCGTTCCGTTTGTTGTATCGGCTGAAAATATATCGCTTTCACACAGCGGAGCTGAAAAAGAAGATATAGATGAGTACAAGGCAAGACTTCAAATGCTGCCGGAATCGTTTTCGGTTGCTGGGCCAGACGGAGCATACGAATTTTGGGCAAAAACTGCGAACCCTGGGATAATTGATGCAAAGGTCTGGATGCCGGATTTGGACATGGAATCTTTTGCGGATTTTCTTTCACATTGGGGAATAACCGATCCCCTGGGATTCTATCAAGCACTGGGTGATTACTACAGAGAAAGCGGTACCGGGCCGGGAAACGTAAACGTAACTGTTTTAATGAAAAATGGCGAACTGCCAGCCGTGGAAGTATTAAGCCAGGTTAAAGAAACTTTAAGCAGCAGAAACCGACGGCCGCTGACTGATAATGTCCATGTAGTGGAACCCGTACCTGTTCCGTTTAATGTTTCATTCCAATACTGGATAGAAATTGAAAGAGCAACAGAAGCGACCTCGATTATAAACGCTGTTAATAATGCGACAGATCGATATATCGCATGGCAACAATCCCGTCTTGGTCTGGACATAAACCCTGACATTCTCCGTAAGCTCATTATGGATTGCGGAGTAAAACGCCTAGAAGTTTTAGAACCGGAGTTTACGGTTTTGGAAATAAATGAAGTTGCACAATTTGACGGAGAAAAAACAGCGACTTATGAAGGCTTAGAGGACGTATAAATGGATTTAAGCAATATTTCAATATTGAATTTAATGCCCCCCAATCTGGCAGCAGATAAAAATATAAAAATGGTTGCCGAGGCGTTTGATAAGGCATTACTGGAAATAATAAACAAAATCCCGCAAGTGGCAATTATTCCGAATTTAGTATTGGACAATATTGTAAATGAAACGCTTATTGACTTATTGGCATGGCAATTCCATGTAGATTTTTATAATCCGAACCTGCCAATAGAAACAAAACGTGAATTAGTTTTGAAATCTCTTGACTGGCATTATCGAAAAGGAACGCCGTCGGTTGTAGAGGAAATTGTTTCAACAGTTTTTTCGAGGGCTGAAATTCAAGAATGGTTTGATTACGGCGGTCTGCCCTACCGGTTCCGGATTGGTACAGATGAGGAAATGCCGGACGCAGAAACCAGGGCAAGTCTTATTCGGGCAATAAACAGCGTAAAAAATACCCGTTCGTACTTGGACGCAATAGCAACAATAATGTTCTTTGAAGATGAATTCCATGTAACAGATTCTTTGACGATGACCGTTCATGTCAATCGGTTTGAAGATCATTATGGCAATAGATTTTTGTTTAATGGTGCTGCAAAGTTTGACGGAAAAACCCGTAATGAATGGGTTTATGCAAATGGAAAGTTTAACGGCAAACATACTTTTAATGGGGAGCTTCCTTTTGGTGGAAGTAAAAAGTTTGACGGGGGATTTAAGTTTGACGGTGATACAAAGTTTGACGGCATCAGCATAGGAAAAATTAAAAATCCGCACAGCGCAATACCGCCGTTTAAGTTTTCTTCATGGATTGGCGACACGTTAAGCCTTTCGATAGGTGATTTGAACCATGAGGACACGCAGCGGGCGCCATTATGGTTTGACGGTTCTGTAAAGTTTGACGGCGGTTCAAAGTTTAACCGGGTAAGTCAGTACCCAATGAACGATCCCATTGACGGCATAAGAAACAGTAAATTTAACGGCAGCACTGTTTTTGACGGCAAATATCAATTTTCTAATGTCTTTAAGGACAGTATCAAAATAGGACATGCAGATAACGCCATGAGCGATGTCATGGGTTCAAGCGATGAAATGTCAATGAGCATTTATAAACACCGGTTATTCAACGGAGCCTACCATTTCAATGGCTTTATTAAGTTTGACGGCGTTCCATCTGTAACGGTGGAATAAAACAATTTTAGGGAGGTACACATGGAAAATTTTACCGAGAAGGTTCCTTTGCGGGGCATTTTTGAAATGAAGGTATATAAATCCGGAAAGCTCATCGAGGAAGTAGTGGATGAAAACCTTATTGTGAATGTCGCAAAAGAGCAAATGGCGCGCCTTGTGTCAGGCGAACCACTAAACAGGCACATTTCACTAATTGCCTTCGGTACAAGTAACGTAGATCCGGCGCCAACAGATACCGTTATCACCGGGCAATGGTCGAAATCGGTATTGGGCTATTCGTTTCCAGTAAGCGGAAGGGTGCGCTTTAATTGGGTGCTTAACGTTTCGGAAAACAACGGCATGGCAATCCGGGAGTTCGGTCTTTTGACGGCAGACGGAAAACTGTTTGCCAGAAAAACAAGAACGAACCCGCTCAATAAAGAATCGGATATTTCGATTGAGGGCAGTTGGACCATCATATTTTAATAGGCCAGGAGGAATAATATGGCGAATATACAAGTACCACAAAATCCGGGATTCCCTGATGTTTACCAGTGGGAACTAAACGACGATGTAATTGGGGGGCCTGAGGGTACTGCTACCAGGCCGATACGCCAATTAACCGAACGAACCGCAAATGTCAATAAAAGAGTTGCGGAAATTGAAACGCTGATAGAAAGCGGGGAAATTGGCGGCGGGGGAACGCATAAGAATTATGGCAATGTTCCTTTCCTTTTTGCCAGCGATAAGCGAGAACTTTCGCTCATTGACGGCGGGGAGCTTGATGTCGAATCTCTGCTTGATACTGGAAATCTTGTCAACGGCAAGGACTATTATCTTTTTGAGTGTTCTTCACCTAATGGAGAAAAATCTTATAAGGTTAGTCTTACAAAATCAGCTCCCCAGGGAATGAACCCAGAGGACGTTGAACTTATTGGGGGCTTCCATACATTGTGTGTTGACGTTGGTGCCGGGCTTACCTATTCCGAAGGTGAAGAAGTAAAAACACATCCTTTGATTGGATACGTTGCCGGGGATATTCTGCCCGCGTCGGTTTGGTGTCTTAATCACCGGCCGTATTCAGAACCGGAAGGCATGGTTTACATTAAAAGCTTAGATTTTTGGTGTGATATTTATTTGCAGTCCGGAAGTGGAGAATATACCAAATCAGAATACCAGGGCGCCATCACAAGAAACCGTCAGTACGTTGATTTTGTTGAAGATCAATTCTGCGTTCGGAAACAATTATTAGACGATGCAGAATTTGCAGCGGCTATGCTTGGTTCAAACGAACAAACATCAGTTGCCGGCGCAAGTGAAGCCGGAGCAACAACCAACGGAGCCGGGGGCCGGGTAGACACTGCCAATAGAAGAATGATCTCAGTTTACGGTGTTGAGGAAGGCTGCGGGTCTTTATGGCAGTGGTTAAACTCCACTGGCGGCGGCGGGGCTGTAGGATCAGCACATATCGGATCAGGTTGGCAAGCAATGACGACATCGGCTTATGGACCTTACGCGCAAAATGGCGGAAAGGGTAGCTTTTGGGGTCTTGCAATCGCTCTGCTGGCGGGTGGCGATTGGAGCACTGCTGCGGGGTGCGGTTCGCGGGCTCGTATTGCGAATCATGCGCGGTCGTGCTCGAATGCGGACTGCGGCGGTCGGGGGCGGAGCCGTCCAATGCGGAGCATTGGGTAGGCTCTTGACACGGAATTCGGATATGGCGATAATACGTTATTCGGACTTAAACGTGATTCGTAGAACGAGGAAATTTTTATATCCAAAAATTTCATATCGCCATAATCCTACCGTGAAAAATTTTTACAATAAACAACACTCGTAAATTATTATCGGGTGATTTCAGGAGGATATAATGGTCTATTTGGTAAAAGACAATACAGACAGCGTACGAATTTTTTATTCCGAAGCTGTTATGAAAGCAGCCGGATTCTCGAAAGCGGGTAAAACCGTAACCGAAGAAGAATTTAACAGCAATGGTTGTTATGCTAGAGTAGTTGACGGCAAAATAGTCGTGGGCAAAACCCCGGAAGAAAAGGCCGAAGCTGAAAAACAGGAACAGATAGCGGAAATCATGGGAGAGCTTGAGGAAATTGACCGGGAATCGGGGGCATCCCGCCATGTCCGGGACGTATCAGTTTCCGCAGGGGTGGTTTTGGATGCTGTCCGTATTCTCATGTCCAGGTTCTCAAAGGAGCTGAGCGTAAACATTCCGGCCGGGTTCGGTGCCGGCGCCGCTTCCGCAGCAGATATTTTGGCTCTTGCGCCGGCCGCCAACGCATCGGTAAAGGAAAAAGAGGACTTTGCAGTGCATAAGGCTCTCTTACTGGTCAGCCACTTTGACCCGTCAATTAACCCAGGACTAACCAGAATGACAGAAGCCGAAAAAAAGGCTATTCCGTTTCGTTCAAAGCTTGCGGAGCTGGCATAATCACGCTATAATAAATCATTCCGGTTTTGGCCGGGATGAGCGGATAGTCGTATTCCCACTCTGCTGGCAGGTGGCAATTGGAACAATGCTGCGAGGTGCGGTTCGCAGGCTCGTAATGCGAATAATGCGCGGTCGAACTCGAATGCGAACAACGGCAGTCAGGGGCGGAGACATAGGGCGTGCGTGCGTATGCTAACTCTACGGCTGGATTGTCTGCTCTGTCGAGTTGCTTAAGTCAACCGGCAAAATACGAAAAAGAGGAATTGCATTGTTAGTAACCTTTTGGCGAAAGCAATGCAGTTCAATTTTGAGGACTCTCTTATGCGTCGTCAAGGTGGTTTGTGGCCCTTGATAACCGACATGGATAATATACGCCGGGCTTTTCATAGGGCAGCATTGCATAAAAGCAAACATAAAGGCGTAATAAAAACAACAGAGAATCTGGAAGAACGTCTTGAAGCTATTCATCTTTCCCTTGTAAATAAAACCTTCAAAACTTCTGCGTATTGGGAGAAAACAGTACACGAACCAAAAAAGCGGACAATATATGTTCTGCCTTTCTACCCTGACAGGATTGTCCAGCACGCTTTAATGTCTCTGGTTACTCCGATTTGGGACAGGCTTTTTATTTATGACTCATACGCTTGCCGGGATAAGAAAGGTATTCACTCCGGAAGCCTTAGGGCAATGGAGTTTGTCAGAAGAAATAAGTACGTTCTGAAATGCGACATCAGTAAATTTTATCCGTCCGTTGACCATGATATTCTCATGGAAATAATAAAAAGAAAAATTAAATGCCCTGATACCCTTTGGCTTATCGAGGATATTGTCCGCAGTTTCCCCGGCGGAAAGAATGTTCCGATTGGTAATTATACCAGCCAATGGTTTGGCAATTTGTACATGAACGAGGCTGACCAGCTCATAAAACATGACCTGCAGAAAAAATACGGCCGGATCGATTATATCCGGTACTGCGATGACTTTTGTCTGTTTCATAACGATAAAAGTATTCTTAAAAAATGTCGTGATGAATTACGAATATTTTTAGATGAAAAATTAAAACTGAAATTTAGCAAGTGTGACATTTTTCCAATATCCCAGGGCGTTGACTTTTTAGGATACCGACACTTTGTAAAATACAAATTGCTCCGGAAGAGTACAACAAAACGTGTCCGCAAGCGGCTGGCTGCTCTGCCGTATCTTTACGAAAAAAAGAAATTAACCTTTGAACAGTTCCGGTCATCGGTTGCTTCGACTTATGGATGGATGAAACACGCCAATACCCATAATTTAAGTGTGAAAATCCAGCTTAAAGAGCTGATGAAATTTGTGGGAGAACAACAATGAATAAATTTAGTGAGTTTGCAGACACGACTATTTCGCCGGTAATGGATGGCAAGAAAATGACACTTGACGAAGTTCTTAATAAAGAAATCCATGTGCTGCGGTACAAAGTGAAGAAAACGAAGTTTGCCGAAGCAAAAAACCCTGACTGTCTTACGGTTCAGTTTTCCTTTCCGGAAGATGAAAACACCCGCTTTGTTTTTTTCAGCGGATCTTCGGTCTTAATGCAGCAGTTGGAAAAATACGAAGATAAGCTGCCATTTACGGCCACAATTAAGAAAATAGGGAAATATTTTACCTTTTCATAAAACCCTTGACTATATAATTACAGGGAATTATACTCATTATTGAAAAGATAATCTAAGAAGGCGACCGAAAACGCGGAGCCCTCTATGTCGATACCGAGCAACGGTGTCGCCATAGGGGGCTTTTTTTTGGTTAAAACTGGAGGGGGAAGCATCAATGAATGAGGAATTATTAGCCATGGGGTTTTGGAAAGGGTTCTGGTTCTCAGTAAAAAGTCATCCTGAGGTATTGCGCTCATTCATTATTGGGTTTTTTGCACTTATAATGGCGATTCTATTTATCATTGCTGCGAAGTTACGACTTTTCAAAAGGTTTGAAATCGGAAAAAGCGGCTTATCAGTACACGCAAGAGACAAAGAAAAGGAATTCCAGTCTGGCAATACCGAACACATAATCAGGGATAATATTCAACGGCTGGACCTTGAGCTGATGGATTTTGCTTCTGAAAAAGCCACTCAATTACGCCGAAGCCTGGCTATTGAATTAAACAAAGGCGTAAAATGTGCTTCTATCCGAAAAAGTTTATCATCTGCTTTGCGTTATCCGCTTTTTCAGGCTTCCATGAGGAATAATTTCAAGTATGTTCTGCGGCCGGAAAACTTTGATTATTACATTGAACGGTTATTAAGGGAAATATCTCTTGAATATGAAGAGTATGCCATTGAACACGCCTTATCTTACTGCCCCAACGATGAAGAAAAAAAATGCCCTTGTATTCCGTTATGGGAAAACATAAAAAACGCTTTGGAAGATCGTTTGCGGGAAGATTGGGCAATTCCTATCAAACAGAAAAGCATAGATATTTGTAACAAAAAAATCGACGTTTACCGCAATTTTATCAAAACATTTGAAGAGTTGGGTGATGTTGTAAAAATAAAAGTGACGGAACACTGTATCGACAAAAACAGGGGCTATATCGAGGCCTTTGTAAGAAAGCCAGGGCTGAGGACTAATTAAAATGGGGCGCATTGTTACATGGTGCAAACATTGTTACCAGGTAATCTCGCATAAATGCGATGAAAGTATTGATGAAAATAAAGACGAATATCAAGAATGCGCTGCTTGTAAAAGGAAAAAAGACGAGTTGAAAAACAATAAGCCCAAAGAGGAGAAAAAAGATGACTGATGAAAAATGGTCAACAGGAAAATTTTTTATTGGTGTAGTTAAGGTAATTGTGAACATGGCCACAGTTTCATGGGTGGTTTACACGCTCATAGCCTATACGATACTCCAGAAAATATTTATTGCAACCAACGGTGAACTGAACGCCTATTTAACATCCCCGGTCATGATCATTCTGGTTTCCGGCTGGGTAGTGGTATCGGTCATCATGGGCTGCAATCTGCAAAAGGCAGTTTCCACAATGGTTGAAAATGCAAAACTTACCGCTGAATTCAAAGCAGGTGCATCTATAAATAAAAATATTACTGCGGACGCAGCGCAGGTTATTGAGGCGCTGAAAAAATAAAACCAGAGGAGTATAAAATGCACATTAACGTATCAGAAGGAAGAATGAACTTTTCACAGCGGAACAATGAACGTGATCCGCATAATGCCTGCAACGTAACAAGTATGGTAATGGCACTGGCTTATCTTGATTATGTATTTCCGAAAGGAAAGTACGATCAGCCGGAAGATAATCTGCATGACCATATTTCTAACAACCCCGAATGTGTAAAACATTACAGCGACTTTGTTTCAAAAAATCCTTGGGCAGCAGGCATACCCCCTATGCAAATTCACGACATACTTTCATGGTGTACAAACCACTGGATCGGAAAACAGGTCACAAGCTTTTCCACAAATCGTTCAACACCTACAATCTTTGCAGAATTAAGAAGCGGAAAGCCGATAGTTTTATCCGGTGATTTCCCCTTTGTAACATCTAAGGGAGTCAGAACAACCCTGGGACACATTGTTGTACTGGTCGGTGCAGAATGGAATGAGGGAAACTCCGGCAACCCTGACAGAGTAATTATTGACGACCCATACGGCAATACGCTCAATAATTTTCAGGGCTCAGGGAATGACGTGGTTCTTTCCTGGGATCAATTCGTCAAGTGGATTAAACCCCATAATTCTACGGCGATAAAATGGGGACATTTTTTCAAAAATCCAACGGAGGTATAAATGGTTTTTGAAGTAAGTTCAGACAATTTCAGGATCGCAAATTCCGGCATTGGGGAAAACTTCTGGTCAAAAAAAGGAAGGACGGATTATCGTTTTGAAGTCAGCCATGAGGATAAAACAATTTATGTTATTGGCAGGCCTTCAAGTGAACGTAAAGACTGGTTAGATAACCTGGACTTTAGAATTGCAAGAGCGATAAAAAATCTGTTCTCTCCGGAAGAGAAAGAACCTAACAAACCCAAGTATTGGTTCAAAAACAGAAAAGACATAAAGGTTCATGCCGGATTCCTTCGGCAGTATGAAGCAGTACAAGAAGAGTTTTTAGCTTTGCTTGAAAAATATCCAGATTATGAAGTGAAAATCTGGGGCTTTTCCCTGGGAGCAAGCTGGACACAAATACTGCTTGAGGATTTTGTTTTCTGGGCCTATATCAAGAAAAAATGGCCAGAAAGAAAGGTTGCCGGCATTTTCTATTCTTGCGGAAACCCCTGGCGGAAATTACCGAAGGAGATTTGCAAGTTAGTGAAAAAGGTTTCAACCTTTGTTATTCCCTGGTGGGACCCGGTAACATGGATGCGTGTGCTTCGGTTCTTCCGCTATGGGAAGGAAATTAAAATTGGGAAATGGTACCGGTTCTGGCCAATCCAACATCATCCGGAACAAATTATCAGAGCCTTAGACGAAAGGAGTTAATTATGAGGAGGTTATTTTATGCGTTTATTATCATTGCGTTATTCGTTGGGTGTAAAACTGCTCCCACTCATCCTGGCCTTAATCCTGATGACGTTTGGGCAGACGCCGCTCTGGTCGCAGGACTCAGAGCCGAGATTGCCCAGCTCGAACGAGACATTGCTGACATGGAACTCAATAGCCGAGAGATTTCAGACAGAATTGAACGGATTACAGACCGACTTGTCAGCGGCCTTGATAGAGGCAGAACAATCGAGGACATATTCAGAGAGATTGACGAGTTTGTACGGGCGCTCATTGAGGAGAATATCAGACTTAGAAATCTTCGTGGATCAGATTGGGGAGAGGATGCAGGCCCGGGACATGGATTTATACTGGGCTTATCTGGATATCGAAGAGCTTGAGGATCAGGTAAGCAGCCTTGAAAAAGACAAATTGAAAATGTTAATCGTGATTATTGTTATGGGGGCGGTGATACTTGGGGGCGTCGCTTTCTTTTTAATAAAGTTATACCTCAAGGCCAAAGTTCCATTGCGTTGCTGACCGGCAACGGTTTTCTCTCATTTTTTCCTCCTGCCCGTATGTCTATGGCATACGGGCTCTTTTTTATATGACATTTGTAATATTTTTCACGGAAAATTAAAGCAAAATACATCCCCGTGCCATATATAACCGGAGGCACAAAATGATTGATATGTTTTTGGATATGCTTAAAAAGCAGAGAGACGTGTATGTCTTTACCCAAATTGTTTTTAAGATGGAAGCGGGGAAAGATGCAGAGATCAATTTCATTGAGGAAATTATTGGCCATGACATTACGGTTATGCTTGACCTTGTGGACACTATTGAACTGAAGCTGATAAAGGCGCTGGGAGTAAAGGATTATTTTGGTTCTTCTCCTCAATAGCCCAAAATTGTTCCACTGATGGTTTTTCCTTCTGGTGGGCAGCAAGCCTTTCCAGAAGGATAGGGTTATCGTACTGGTCTGTCATCTTGACGGATTTATGCCCCATGAACTCCCGCAGAACCTGGGCAGATAACAGCGTCCGCATCCGGGTATTGTAGGTATACCGCAGGCAGTGGACCGTAAGGCGCCGGTTCTCATGGTCAATCCCCATGCGGTCCAGGCCAAATTTGAACCTGTCCAGGACATAGTAACCAGTAACAGGCTTTTTCCGGTACGAGAAAATCATCCCAGGGAAGTCCGGAACTTCTGGATTTCTGTTAAGCCAGCGTTCCAAAATCTTAAGGGTGATTTCCGGGATAAGAACTGCTCGGCTGCGGGTTTCTTCCTCTGTTGCTTTTTTCAGAGGGCCTAGCTGTCCCAGATCATCGAGGGCGCGGTCGATAACAAGCCCTGAATGCTGGATACTTATTTGCTCATTGTGCAAAGCCCGAACTTCTCCGGAACGCAGGCCTGCGGAGACGGCAACGCAAAAGAGGGTTCCGAACATTAAGCCCCATTCGTCTCGTTCCTTCCGCATATCATCCGGCCGCTTCCATACGTTTATCAGCTCCTTTTCATCGGGCGGGAACAGGGCGGTTAGTTCTTCACTGGATAGAACATCTTGCCGTTTACCGTTCCGCTTGAACGGTTCAAACTCCGGGATTATCTCCAGAAGCCCGGCTTTCTTGGCTTCTCTCATTATCAGCTTAAAGGTGTATACAATGGAGTTTCTACAGGAATTAGAAATTTTTTGTTCAAGCAAATAGTCATCAATGGCTGTCGGCCGGATTTTATCAAAGGTATATTCTCCGAACCTTGGAAGAATGTAATTAACCAAAAACCTGCGGTGCTGGGTTACCGTTGGCGGCTTTAAGATGTGCCCTTTTTCTGCCCAGCGTTTTAGGTGCGGAGCTTCCGGCGTGAACATATCCTTGGCAAAATCTTTGACTTTGACGGCGTGCAGAACTGACAGGCTATCGGTAACCTGCAGCTTCCTCATAAGGTAATTTATGAGAGCCTGGGCGCCGGCTTTTGCTTCACCTTCATTTTTCGGATAACGGTGCCGGGCAAGTTCGTCCGGAAGTCTTTTGAACGATTTTAATTTCCATCCATTGCAGATATGGTGTGGCAGCCCGGAAGTATGGTTAAGGGAAAACCGAAATGTCTCTGAATCAGACCTTGGGTAAATGGTATACGGATCTGGAATTCTACTCATAGCATCTCCTGACAAAGAAAAAATAGTTTGTCGATTCTTTGTCGATGCCACGAACCTTGTAAAAACTTTCAGAAATGTAATTCTTGGCTTTTCGCTAATCCCTTGTTACATAAGGAATTAGCTACTCTGCCCTCGCTCCCCCGCACGGATTTGAACCGCGGACCCAGTGGTTAACAGCCACTTGCTCTGCCAGCTGAGCTACAGGGGAATATAAGATTACAATAGCGGGTTTTTGAAAAAATGTCAAGGCAGTTAAATCCTGATTTGTCGCTGAGTGTACCATAAAAATATCCCAAAAATAATCTGGAAAAGGGGTGCGCCAGGGGGCTGCGCATGCCCAAAAAAAACTGCGTGTAGAATTCACAAAAACAGCTTCCCAGTGCTTAGTTTTTTTCTTGAAAATAGGATAACTAAGCACTGGGTACAATTCCGTAGCAGTAACTATTTCTGGCTGATCTATTTTTGTGAGGAATTCCACATAGTTTTTTTTGGGCATGCGCAGCCCCCTGGCGCACCCCTTTTCCAGCATGTATCCGGGCATATTTATGGCACACTCAGCAAGACAAATTGGGATTTTGGGATATTCCGCTTATGGCGGAAAGCATGAATAGGCAAACCTTACCCGGGAAGCTCGCGACCATAGGTCGCATATGAAAAATCTTAATTTACCAGGCTAACCATGGCACACAATTACCGGATAAGTGCTGGCAAAGGGCAGGCGCCCACAGGTGACAGCTGCGGTGATGAAGCTATCTGGAATTCATCGGCAAATCAGACCAGCGAGCAATTGTTACTGTTATGATATAAAGCCAAACGTCAAGTTTTCATTATTTTTTTTATAAAAACTTGGCGTTTGGAGGCTGGTTTGCCGAATTCTACAGGAGCGGAAGCAGCGCAGCTGTCACCTGTGGGCGCCTGCCCTTTGCCGGTATTTATACGGGTATTTTGTGTGACATGGTCAGCCTGACAGATTTGGATTTAGCTCTTCTTCAATATCGCTAAGTTTCTTAAGCTTGGGGGTAGAAGGTCCGTCTTTATATGTTAAACTTATCCATTCACCAGCGATTTTCTTTGCCAGTTCATGTCCAATAACCCGTTCGCCCATACATAATACATTGCAATTGTTGCTTAGAATGGATCGTTCGGCAGAATAAGTATCATGGCACACTGCCGCACGAATTCCCTTAAATTTATTGGCAGTTATGCACATTCCTATTCCGGTGCCGCAAAGCAATATACCGCGTTTGGTAAAACCGCTGTTTATGATATTATTACAAACCCGTTTGGCTATTAATGGATAATATTCCGGATCATCCGTATTGTCCGTTCCCATATTTTCTATGATTATTTCTCTGCTTTCCAGAAACCCGATCAACATGTTTTTTAAAGATAAAGCAAAGGAATCACAGCCAATTACTATAGTCATACAATTTACTCCATACCTTTATTGTCCCATCAGTTTTTTATAAGTTTTTTCGTCCAGGGGATAAAACTTTATAAGAATAATAGCGAAAAGAAAGATCAATGCAGGAATGGGTCCGATAATAAGCCGTATTGCCAGCTTAGCTGATGGCGTTTGAACAACATTGGCAATATATCCTCCGGCATTAAGGATAAGGCCGGATATAAAGATCGAAAGAGCTGTTCCGCATTTGGATATTAAAGTCCACATGCCGTAATATGCTCCTTCCTTTCGTTCTCCGGTTTTTGCAGCATCAAACTCCACTGTATCGGGAACCATGGCAAAGGGCGCAACATAGCTAAAGCCTACGCCGATTCCTGCATAAATCAGCAGTCCCAAAAACAGTCCCAGCGGCAGCAAATGACCGGCAGCGGAAACTATAATACAGGCGGTTCCAATTATGATAAAACATATTTGGTAGCTGTATTTTTTTCCGATTTTTTTTGATACCAGAACAGATACGGGAATAAATACCATTGCTGTTAGAAGCAGGCTCATCATGGCAAGAACGGTAAGGCTTCCCCTAAGCGCCGCTTCATTGGCGCCCGGAGCGGCAACTAGCGGGCCGATAAGCGGAAGATCTCCCAACAGCATGACAAATTCTGCCGGATATATATACTCAACATAATACACCAGTATGCTTTGTAAAAAGGTAAGCGCTGTCATGTGAAGGGCATAAGTAAGAAGAAGTATTACAAAGGGTTTGTTGGTAAACACCATTTTATATGTAGAGAAAAAACCTTCTGTTGGAATATCTGCCCAGGTATGATTCTTTTCTTTTGTACCCAAAAAAGTTAATAGGGTAACAACAGCTATTATTGCCCCCAGAATAAGGCCGGTCATTGACCAGCCGGTTTTTCCTCCGCCAAAGGCATCGGCGAGGGGCAGTACAGCAGCAGCGCCCAATATGGTTCCAAATACTGCACAGCCAAAGCGATAACCATTAAGGCTGCTGCGCTCGTGGTAATCGTCTGTTAGTTCGGGAGTTAAGGAAGAATATGGTACATTAATAACGGTAGAAGCAGTGTTTACCAGCATCAGAGTTGCCATGGCCCAAAGCATTAGCAAGGTTTGACTGGGGATGTTTGGAGCTGTAAAGAATAACCACAAGGCCAGCATTGCAGGAATAGAGCCGGCAAGCAGATATGGCCGCCGCCTGCCAAAGCGGGTAATAGTCCTGTCAGAGATAAAGCCCATTACCGGATCTGTTACAGCGTCCCAGATTTTGCTAACCATTATAGCTGCTCCAGCTAATGCTGCTGCCAGGCCGGCTATGTCGGTTAGGTAGTAAAGACACCAAAAACCCATCAGGGTAAATAACATATTTCCCCCCAGGTCAAATATGCCAAACCCCAGTTTTTGTCCTACATTAAGTTTTTTTTGTGCCATTCCCATCTCCATGAACAAAAATGTATTTTTGTAATTAAGTAATTAATAATACTAAATATCGTGGGTGGCGATCAATGTTTCTTCCAGGGCATGGATGGCGCTGTTTAAGTTCTTGTTTAGGAGCAGGGAATAAAGCATATCAATTACAGCCAACTGGCTTATTCGGGAAACCATGGCTCCGGGCCGGAGTATTTGTTCGGTTGATGGAACTAAAAGGGAAATATTTGCCCAGGACCGCAAGGTATTAACCGTTTCCCTGGTTAGAGTTATAAGTGCTGCTCCTTTTTTTCTGGCCCATTCTCCAACTGCCAGCATGGCTGGAGTCTCACCTGAATAGGAAACAACCAGGACAGTATCTTCTTTCTTTAAATTACAGGCTGCAGTGATTTGCAGATCTGTATCCAGAGGTGCCGAACAGGGAATTCCTATCCGTATTAGTTTCTGGTAAAGATCCTGGGCAACAAGACTCGAAGCTCCGATACCAAAAATATAATTCATTCTGGCAGCATCTATCATGTCAGCAGCACGGCTTAACAAGTGAATATCGCTTAATGATTCCAGCCAGGCCATACTCCTTTGTATACTGTCGATCACATCTTTGACCACTGTTGCGGGTTCTTTTTCCGGTTCAAGTTCCTGATTGGGCAGATATCGTATAGGAGCGCTGCGAAATACGTCGCGGGAAAGGCGGATCTTAAAATCCGAATAACCCTCGGTTCCTATTCGCCGGCAAAACCGGACTATAGCTGCCTGACTAACCCCGCTCTGTTTTGCCAGTTCGGCGACATTGTAATAGACCGCTTTCTCCGGTTCAGACAGCACATAGTCCGCTGCCTTTCGTTCAGCTTTGGGCAGAGACGGTGCTTGCTCTCTTATGGCAAAAAGAAGGCTGTCCAATTATGCTCCCTGTATATCTGCTATACGGCCATTTGCAGCAGAAAGCAAGGCTTCTGCTTTTTCTCTATCTGCATTAAACAAAACCATTACAATGGCAGTTTTGGTTTTCCTGTCCGAAGCTTCAAACGCTTTTTCCGCTTCTTCTGCAGAACAACCTGTTAATTCCCTAATCATACGCAACGATCGAAGAATTAATTTCTGGTTTACCGGTTTCATGTCAACCATATAGTTACCGTATACTTTGCCCCACAGTATCATTGCTGTCGTGCTAAGCATATTAAGAATCATTTTTTGTGCAGTACCGGACTTCATTCTTGTGGAACCGGTTATTACTTCGGGGCCGACATCGGCATGGAGTTTATGAGTAACCAGTGCAAAGGTTTTGGAATTCCGGTTACAGCTTATTGCTCCTGTTACCGCTCCAAGAGAAGCTGCATATTCCAGGGCACCAAGCACATAGGGCGCTTGACCTGAAGCAGTTATTCCTACCAGCACATCCGAAGCAGAGAAATTGATCGATTTTAGTTCTAATATACCAGCTTCGGAATCATCTTCTACTGCTTCGATGGAACTTGTCAGGGCTTTTTCTCCGCCTGCAATTAGCCCCTTAACCAAACCAGGATCGGTTCCATAGGTAGGCGGACATTCAGAAGCATCCAGTACACCCAGCCTGCCCGAGGTGCCGGCACCAATATAGATTAAGCGGCCCCCATTTTTGAATGCCTGTGCAATATCTTCTGCCAGGGCAGCGATTTCCGGCAGTATACGCTGTATCGCAAGGGCAACGCCGGCATCTTCTGTGTTTATTATTTTTACTATTTCCAGGGCGGATTTGGAACTAATATCGCTGGAATGATCATTTTGCTGTTCTGTACTGTAATTTTCCAGGGAATCTATTTCCATATCCTATCGTAAACCGCTTTTTATTTATCTGTCAAGAAATTTTATTTCATTTTTTTGATTATTTTTGATTATTTGTATTTTTCTTAAAAAAAACTTGCATTATTTGTATAATCACGCTATACTGCCTCTATGGAATTAAGAGCTTATAATCAGGATTGGGAAGCGCAGGTAGTAGAACTGTGGAACCGTGTCCTTTGGACCGATCCGATTACTGTTGAAAAATTCCGTAAACAAGCCCTTTTTGATGATAATTTTGATACTTCCTTATGCGATATTGCCCTGGACAATGGCAGGCTGGCAGGTTTTATTTTGGCCACAAAACGAAAGTTTCCGTACCTGGAACGGGGACTGGAACCGGAACGAGGCTGGATAAATGTTTTTTTTATAGATAGTGATTGTCAGCGAAAGGGTATTGGCTCACAGCTTCTGTTACATACCGAAAAAAAACTTGCTGAATTAGGAGTAAAACAAATTACATTGGGGGCATATTCGCCCAGTTACTTTTTCCCCGGGCTTGATTGTGTTCATTATCCCGGTGCCAAGGGTTTTTTTGAAAAATATGCTTACCGGGCAGGGGAAGAAGCTTATTCCATGAAAAAAGACCTGCACGGTTTTTGTTTATCTGATAAAGCGCTGGAAAAAAAAGCAGAAGCTGAAAAAAAGGGATACAGCTTTATCAGCTTTGATTACCGTTATGCCTTGGAATTACTGGAATTTGCCAGGATAGAATTTGGCGGCGGCTGGAAACGGAATGTCCTTATTAGTATGCAAAACAATACGGCAAAAGACTGTATTCTCCTTGTTTTAAATAAAAAAGGGGCAATTGCAGGGTTTTGTATGCGGATGATAGACGGGAATCCATTGCGTTTCGGCCCCATTGGAGTTGCGGAATCGGAACGGAACTCCGGAATTGGGGGAGTACTCTTTAATTTAATGCAGGCAGAAATGGCAAAAAGGGGTTTGTATTCGCTTTTCTTTTTATCTACCGATATACCTGGAAGACGTTTTTACGAACGGCATGGCCTAAGCGTTTTCCGTACATTTACCGATTACAGGAAAGAATTATGAGTACGATAAAGCGGGTTGTCAGTATAGGCGCTCATTCATTGGATGCAGAACTTCTGGGCGGCCCCCTTGTTTTAAAATATGCAAAAAGCGGTGCCCGCTGTACCTTAATCCATGTAACCCAGGGCAGGCTGGAAGATCCTTCAGCAACAGAAGAAGCAAAAGATGCATACTTGCAGGAGCTTCTTAATCAAAACAAGCGAGCGGCGGATAAACTTGGCGCTGATACTATCTGGTTGGGGTATGTTTCCAGTAATATGCCCTCCCTGGAAGAATTTCAAAAACGGCTGGCTGCTTACTTTACCGAAGAGAATGTGGAATTGGTTATTACCCACTGGCGCGGTTCCATGCATCCGCGGCATATTAATACTTTTGATGCAGTTACAGGCGCAGTAAAACAGTTACGGGAAAAAGGCAATACCATTAAACTGCTTTATGGGGAAACCTTCGAAGATCTTGTAGGTTTTATTCCCCAGGCTTATTTTTCTCTTAACGAGGCAGAAATGGAACAATGGTTTTCTGCACTAAATGAATATCAGGTCTTCCGCGGAGAAATTAACAGTTTTCCTTATAGTTCGTACTATACTACCAATGGAAAAATTAGAGCCATCGAATCCGGTAACAGGGAGTTTACCGTCTGTTATATGTATGCCAGCTTAATAGAACAGGAGCTTTTTTAGGAGCGTTTATGGGAAAGGTATATGTTCGAGTTGATGACAGGTTAATTCATGGAGCAACCATTGTATCCTGGTGTCCGACCTGGAGTATTAAGGAAATTATTGGAATTGATGATGAAAGCGCTAAGAATCCAACGCTTAAATCGATCATGATCATGGGCGTACCACAGACTTACAAAACCCATATTGTTACTACAGACGAAGCCAAAGCACTTCTGGCAAAGAAAAGCGACGGTAACAGGCTTGTAATCGTAAAATATCCTGCAAAATTACTAACAATTTTGGATAGCATAAGAAACTGTCAGATGATTCAATTAGGCAACCTTTCCAAACGTGCAGACTGCATACATCAACTCTCGGGAGCTACTGGTATCTTTTTCCTAAGCAATCAGGATCTGGCGGATATTGACGCTCTTGTTAAACAGGGCTTTGAGGTGAATTTCCAGCAATTGCCCAACATGACAAAAACCAGCTGGGATTCATTCAGAAAATCAATAAAGTAAGGAGAAGAAAATGACAACGGCTCAAATTGTTCTAATTGGCCTATTCACCTATTTGGGTTCTATAGGTTCAATTGTGGGGAACACCATTGGATGGTACACCCTGGGAAGACCTTTGGTTGCTTCCTTTGTGGTGGGCTGTATTCTTGGAGATGTTCCCTCGGCGATGGCTGTAGGCATACCGCTGCAGATCATGTATATGGGGAATGTAACCCCCGGCGGCGCAGTAGCGTGGGATCTTTCTTATGCTACGTATATTGGCACAGCCGGAGCATTGATCTTCGGAAGAGGTATGGGAACTACAGAACTTATCGGTCTTGCAGTGGTATTTGCCGGTATTGGAGGACTTGTTGGACAATTAATGTGGAATGTATCTTATGCTTTAAATCTGCCCCTCAATCGTGTAGCTAACAAGTATGCAGAAGCAGGAGAAACAAAGAAGATGTTTATTCCAAACGTAGTTTTGGGACAGACAATCGGTTTTCTGTGCCGCTTTATCCCTGCTGTGATAGTCCTTACTTCCATGACTGCTGCATCTGCCCAGGCTGACTTTGCCACATGGATTCCCGGCTGGGTTACTACAGCGCTTGGTGTCTTTGGCGGAATGATGGCTGCTCTTGGTATGGGGATAATACTTTCCTTCCTCTATAAAAAGCAGTATCACCTTGCTATCTTCCTTGCAGGATTTATTCTGGTAACATACTTAGGCTTAAACATAATGGCAGTTGCTGTTATTTCGGTTATTATAGCAGTTCTGTACTATGTTGCAGCATCCAGAAAGGAGGCAGCATAATGGCTAAAACAATTAGCGCTCAAACTTTAAAAAAATCGTTCTTTAACTGGTTCTTTTGGAATGGCTGTTCGCAGCAGGCCGAATCCATGTTGGGTATGGCATTTGGTCAGGCTATGGCGCCGGTAATTGAAGAATTGTATGATACCAAAGAACAGAAAGCCGAAGCTCTTAAACGGCATATTACTCTTTTTAATACCGAATCCCAGGTTGGTTCGATATGTAATGGTATTGTCTGTGGGTTGGAAGAAGCCAATGCTAACAAACAATGTACGCCGGAACTTATTTCCAGTACCAAGGTTGCCCTTATAGGTCCAACCTCGGCTATTGGCGACTCACTCTGGGTGGCTACTGTTATTCCCATACTATTGACAATTTGCCTTTCAATTGCCCAGGCAAATCCTTCTACAGCATTTATTGGTCCGGTACTGTATATGTTTATTTATCCCATTGGTACTTGTATACTTAGCTGGGCTCTCTTTAAACTGGGTAAAAAGTCCGGGCTTGAAGGTATGCACAATCTAATGTCCACAGGAAAACTAAACACATTAACCGATTCAATGACTGTTTTGGGTCTCCTTGTTGTTGGTGCGCTTGCCGCTTCCTTTGTATCTGTCACCCTGCCTGTCCAGATTACCCAGACTGTATACGATGCGGTAAACAATGTAGTTTTGGAAAACCAGGTGATCTTTAATGCAGACAATGTGGTAAATGCCATATTTCCTAAACTGCTGCCTTTGGGACTGACTCTTTGGGTGTATCACCTTTATACCAAAAAGAAATTTACTCCGCTGGCTCTAATGGGGATAATCCTTGTACTGGCTGTTGTTTTAACCTGGCTGGGGTATACAACAGGATTCTACGGATAAAAAAACTTTGCATAAGGCCTGTTGAGGTATCTTGATATACCTCAACAGGCTTTTTACTCTCTAGACTCTATTGTTAATTTATGTCAAACTCTCTTATGGAAACCCGCACTATTTTCCAAAATATTTCTCCTTTGGATCATCGTTATTCTTTGTCCGAAAAAGAGCTTTTTGATTATTTGGTTCCCTGGCTTTCCGAAGATGGGTCTATAAACGCCTGTGTCAGGGCCGAACTTGCCCTTATCAAAGCCCACTTGGCTATACAGAAAAAGGACATTTCCGGTATTGAAGCTTTATGCAATAATTTGATTGTTAAACCGGAAGAGGTATATGCAGAAGAAGAAAAAACCCGTCACAATATCCGGGCTCTGGTGAATGTACTAAAGAAGAAAGTTCCACCGGAAATTGTTCCGCTGGTTCATTTGGGTGCAACCAGTGCAGATATTCTGGACAGCGCTCTGGCTTGGCGCATGAAAGGCTGTTGCCGCAGCGTGGTACTGCCCGCACTGCAAAAACTGGAAATCCTTTTATGCGATTTTGCCCAGCGGGAAGCAGATACTCCCCAGCTTGGACGTACTCATGGTCAATATGCTGTTCCCATAACTGTTGGATTTGCTATTTCTGAATATGTATCCCGGCTTGGCAAGTCAATTCTGGAAATCCGGCGCCTTTCGGGAGAACTAAAAGGAAAACTGGCCGGAGCTGTGGGCGCGTATAATGCCAGCGCTTTGATTGTTCCCGATCCGGAAGAACTGGAACGAATCTATCTGGGAGAATTGGGACTCCAGGCATCTGAACATTCCACTCAGCTTGTTGAACCGGAATACCTATTAAGACTTTTATTGGAATATAACACTGCCTTTGGAATTATCGCCAATCTGGCAGACGATCTTCGCAACCTTCAGCGATCAGAAATAGCCGAACTGCGGGAAAGTTTTGCAGAAGACCAGGTGGGTTCTTCCACCATGCCGCAAAAACGTAACCCCTGGAATTCCGAACATGTTAAAAGTCTCTGGAAAACCTTTATGCCTCGGGTAATTACTTTTTATATGGATCAGATAAGCGAACACCAGCGGGATCTTAGTAATTCTGCAAGCCAGCGTTTTATTGCTGAATATATAAATGGTTTTTGTCTTGCGATAAACCGAATGTCCAATATAGTACAAGGTCTAACAGTTGATCATAAACGTTGTAGTGCTAATCTTCACAGTGATACAGCCAACGCTGTTATGGCAGAGCCGGCTTATATTCTTTTAGCAGAATCGGGATACAATGATGCC